>OGSH01000006.1_pt1 | contig 255714 bp, 271 predicted proteins | sample 1573821 | NCBI WGS metagenome assembly OGSH01 (sample SAMN03295845, study PRJEB24534) | human gut metagenome | isolation source: fecal sample 5 from infant 6 | host: Homo sapiens | place: USA: Pittsburgh, PA | collected 2014-07 | reverse complement strand
CTGCACGTGAGTGCTCAGCCAGGTACCCATACCCTCTTCGTCTGAACCCAGGTTTTGGCGAAGCGCTGCATCACCGACTGATACAAAATGCGCAGCGTCAGTACTGGTCCATGTTTCGTCAGTATTACCAGCCGTGGTAAACGGGATATCTGTCGCTGCGGTGAGTTTATACAGCTCGTTGTTATAGCGAATGAGCTGGTTATACTCGGTGAGTGTCAACGGGCCGGTAGTGTAATCACCGACAATCTGATAGCCCGAACTTTGGATGAAGGTATTGAACCGACTTTCCTGGCTGGTGAGCTGCGTGACAAATGCCGACTCCATTCCGAAAAACGAGCGACGCGTTTTGCCCAGACGATCGGTCCAGGTTAAGGCGGTCAGGCTGTTAAGTGCAAAGTCGAGGTTCTCGGCGTTATCAAATAAATCCTTTACAGCCGCCGAACCCAACGGGTTGCCGGTTTTATATGTGCTCATAGTCGCCCTATAACAAAAAACCCGCCGAAGCGGGTTGTTGAGAGATGTTTCAATTTTATGCAACGTCGCCGGGATAGCTGGCGTTGTCGTAGTCGTAGAATGACGCGCGGTACTCTTTGGCGGTGACCTGACACGTCCCGTCAGATTGCGGAGCTATTTCCGACACTATCGCGTTGTAACCCACGCGGGAAGAATCGCAAAAAACCAGCCTGACCGGTTCAATGGATGCCGTGGAAAAATCTATCTCGTCGAACTGACTGAGATAAGGCACTGACAGCTGATAGTCTCCCACCTTCGTCGCGACCATCAACGCTGAGGCCGAACCATCCTGATAGCGGATTAATGCTCTGGGGTTCGGATACGTCCAGTCAAGGGGCTCAGATACCGTCATCGTCGTCACGCCATCGACAGTTGATAAGGACTCCACGAAACAACTGATTGTCGTCGCTGAATCCGGTATATCGTCTGTCAGAACAATGCGGTCACCAACGTTGTAGCACAGCGCATCCAGTTCGGTAGTGGTCTGGTAGGTTTCCCGCTGCTGAAGGTACTTCATCAGGCGACGCATACCAATCTGATACGCGCGATCCCGGCTAAGTACACCATCAAGCTGGTAATCCTCAATTTTAACCGGTGTAGGATTATCGCTGGTCCTGCATTGTACGGTTTCCTCCGCCCATGTGGTCCCGTTAATATAGGTCACATCGACGCCATCATAATCGTCATCGGACGGCGCGGTGAAGCCGGTCTGCAGCTCCTCAGTCATCTCATGTGGAGTGATTATTCCTGTCCAGGGCTTGACACCCTCCCGCCCGACGGACGCCAGTCCGTCACTAAGCAGGAAATAGGATTTCCCGGCATTCGTTATCTTCTGCAGCATTTCCAGCGCCGAAATACTGTCACCGGTTGCAAAGTCGAAATACTCACCATCAGGCGTCCAGTATGTCGATTCCAGCGTGTCGATGGCTTCCGTATCCATCTGAAGGCCGAGAGAATTCCCCACATGCATTAATGCGCCCGAAATTGACCTCGCAGCGCCTGAGTCATATACACGCGTAGCCACAACGTTAACCCGGCGATCCGACTGCGCAGCAAGTTTCCCGCCGGTCTCCACAGTCACGCCCATAAGAGTCACTCCGACGTAGGATGAAGGACGTGTCAGCAGACGCCCGCGAAGAGCCTGCCAGTACATGTTGTCGCGCGCGTTATTACTCCCCTGCTCATTCCGGCGACGGCAACGCACCTCGACAAGACCCGGTGAGTCCAGCACAAACCGCTCTGTGAACCCGAGGCCGTTCACGTTCTTTAACGCATACTCACCTGTTTTACTGATCCAGCCTGCACCTGAACCATAAACCCGATACTGGATTTCCCACTCAACATGCCGGATGCGTTTTTTGCCCTTGTTATCGAAGCCGCAGATACCGCTGGGGAATGAAAAATTCACCTCAAACATATCCACAGTTTCATTATCAGGGCTCGCCAGGAAGGGGCCCATCCACGTGTCACTGTCATTCAGCCCGGTGGCTTCATAGTCAATCATCGTCCGCGCTGAAAAACCCGGCCAGGAGGCATCAACAGCACCATTAACCAGACGCGCAACGGTAGCCGTTGTGCCATCAGTTGAAATTATCTGGTACTCATTCCCCCTATGAGAGAGAGAAAGACGCTGGGTACCTTCCGGCATCCCCGAAAAAGGCGTACCCGTCGCGCTGTTATACGCTAATGTGACGTTTGCGGTGATAGCTGCGCTACCGCCGGTTGATTCACTGCCGGCGGTATAAACAGGCGCATCGCCAAAAACCGCTACCGGGAGCGAGGATGAAGTGATTTCTCCGCCCGCAAACGGGCTTGCCTCTTCAGCGATCAGTACCGTTCCGCCATTATCCTGCGCCACCAGGCCGGACCCGGTCAGCCCCTCAGTAATTGCAGCCAAAAGGCCGGACATGTTGACATAATCGGCGACCAGAGAGACGGTATAGGTTGTTCCGTGCCAGGTCACCGTAAAGGTTGTGCTGCCCAGAGAGTAATCGTAAGTCGTGGGCGCTGCGCTGGCCTGAATTTTAGCTGCACTACCCCCCTCACCCGGTACGGCATCCTGCCCCGGCGTGTATGCTGCGATGAAGAGGTCATAATCAACACTGTTAAAACTCAACGTCACTGGCATTCCTACTGCCGGCGCGATTTCAGTCAGGAGCTTGCTGGCAAATATGCTGTAACCTGACGAGGTGGAGATAAGGAAGTTGGTGGGGGCTTTAATCTCCACAATAGTGCCTTCCACCCAGCTTTCAGGCAGCGCGTTATCGTCCTCATCTTCATCATCGTCGTCATCTGTATCAAGTCCGGTAAACGTTACGCTCGCATCGGATACCGTCATGCTGTCCGCGATAATATCGTCTGAATCTGGTGAGGTCTGCGCCATATCAAGCCCGGTGCCGGAGGATGTTCCCCCAACCTCAGTCGAGTTGAACCAGTTTTCGCTTCGCTCATCGCCGGAAACATCGGCTCCGGGGGGATAGTTTGTATGACTGAAGCCCGGCAAAGACGTTTTTGGTGTATCCCCGACTCTGATATCACCCTCAGAATAATCAAAATAACCCGCCCCCAGACAGACAAGCATATGAACATGCATGATGGTCGGGTCCGCGGGATCATAGCGGGTGACAGGCTGGACAACATAATCCGGATAAATGCGGCGGCGGCCAAAAACTTCACGGATGGGATCGCCCAGTTTTGCACTGTTCGCTTTCGCGGGGTTAAGGTCCAGACTACGACCAGTTGATGAAGAGTAGCCACCGGCATCAATATTCCCCATCATGAACAGAGAGTAAGCCGCAGCTGCGACAGAAACACCTACAGCAATCCACGCGATGGTGGCGGCCTCCAGTCCGAAGGGCACCGGATAAAGCCGGACATCACATTCAGGATGGATCACGCAACTACCCCAATCGCTTGGTGGAATAGTTTTACCGTCTACCTCAATGGTTACCGGCGGAACATCCCGATCCTCGTAACCTTTAATATTCGCCGCCAGCCAGTTGCGAATACTCGTAACGCCATGCTCATGCGTTTCCAGCGGTTCACCAGGCATCCGCGACGGGTAAAAACGAATGGTCATTGCCAGAACTCCACTTTGACAAATCGCCGCTTAAACCGCGGCAAAGGCAGAAAGGTGACGTTTGTTCCCGGATTGCATTCCGCCACGTGCAGCAAGCCACCAATACTGACGACAATACCGACATGGGTGACGGTTGAGCCGGAATAACAGGCCACCCCGGCACCTTCGCAGGGGTGGCAACGTTTCAGAGAAAGCATCATCCGGCGCGCTTCGCGATCGAGTCCATCGCGGTCTTTGGTCACCCCGGCGAACTCAGGCCAGAGAGGTAGTCCAAGGTCCGCACGGATTTCATTCACAATGCCGAAGCAGTCGAGCTGCGGATACACTCTGCCGCCTTTCAGCCAGGTGACCGAAAGGTATTTATCAGGGTTAAACATTGGGATTCCTTAGCTGATGTAGCGCAGACCGGGGAATGATGGGAGCGTATAGCGATAGCGCGGCCAGGCCGTGTCGAGGACATTCATGTAACCGGCGGTAATCTGCACCTCGGTAGCTGTCCAGTATCCGGACTTAATCGCCAGGGTATAGGGCACAGCAGCCGGTGCCGTTAAATCCGTTGAGATAAAACTACGATACGTCAGCGATGCCGGGTTACGGTCATTGATAGCGTTACGAATAGCAGTCGAAACAACCCCATCAATATTGCAAAGGGCAAACTTCAAATCCTGTGTACCATCGGCATTACGGGCTGGTAATGCAATATCCATCGCACTGGCAATAAACGTTACGGTATCGCCATTCTCGGTAGTGGCTGTAATGTCTTCATAGCCTTTGCACAGGTAATGAACCGCATCACCGATATTAATCTGCAGCGTTTCAATGATGACCTCCGGCCCGCTGCTGGCATAGAGGCGATTGAGTATCGTCATGCTTCAGGCCACTCCCTGTTAACTGCCAGATCAAGAATGTCGCTGTTCACTATAAAATCAGGGAACTCTGCCCACCCGTCAGGGAGTACCGGACGTTTCCATAGTTCGAGCGGTGCAGTGAACTTCCAGTAAATCGGCGCAACCAGCGTTGGCCCCTCGTAGATATCAGTGAACCTGCATTTATAGAACTCAACCCCCAGCGGCGTTTGCAGTTTCATATAAAACCAATCTGCACCATCGGTAATGGTTTCGTGATACCAGGCCTCAAAAAGTTGGGCCTGACCATCAGTCTCCATAAACCAAGAGATGCTGGCCTGCGTCGGGGTCGACGTATAAGCTCGCCTTTGCCGCGCGCGGCCGGTAATCTTTTCTGTACGCTTCAGGGGGCTAACCGGCTGGAATCCGTACCCTTCCTGTAAAGGCATGGGGAGATAGTCGTGCGGGTAGAAGATATCAGGCATACCCTCCCCCTAAAAAGCATGTAGAATTATTTTTCACCTTTAACCCCTGGAGGTCTCATGGATTTTTCAACCAATCACGACAATAGCGATCTCTTTGCCGATTATGGCTTTCGGATTTACGAAGAAACCGAAACTGGCAGCAACTCAGCAGAGATTGCTGTTCGAATTGAAGAGTTCATCGACTCAAGGAAGGCGCTGGACATAGAAATCCGTAAACGCGCCCTCGAATTCTTGAAGAGAGCTGTAATCCAGTTAGAAGAAGAGCTTTCAGACAAGTGAATTAGGGGGCCAATTCTGGCCCTTTATTCTTTATACCCTCGAACGTAGCGACTTTTCAGCGCCTTTCCAAACTCACCCTTTGGGCTAATCACCTCACCGGCCATTTCGGATTTGATTTGCTTTGATAACTGCTTACTCATCAATCCGTTGTTTTGGTTAAGCGTTGAGGACAGCTGTTCTGGTGTAATGCCCTGCAGATTATTGTTCTGCACTATTGGTGCGTGAACGACCGTCTTCTGGCTACTGCTGACATTCTGAACGCCGGTACCAAAACCCGGTTTGCTTAGCGTCGCGTCCAGTCCATTTTTGCGCAGGTTCTCCAGTGTTGAGTCCAGCTTTGCCGATGTGTCAGCGGTCATAACTCTTTCGCCTTTTTCCAGCAACCATGTGCCAGTCGATGGGATAGAGTCGATACCGTTGTGAGCCATGCCTGTTAGCGCAGCGCTGGAAATGCTGGAAGTAATAGTGGACATGAGCCCCACAACCTGAGCGATAGCAGCCAAGTTGGCTGGAAACGGCAAGCCAGCCAGCGCCTGTCCCATTGCCATAGGTAGTTGCAGTGCAGCCTGCGCAATGGCGAATGCCTTCTGCGTCACAAAAGCAGCTTTATACATCGCGGATTGCTCGCCAAACATAGTTCCCATCGAATCGGTGATGCCGGAGAAGGAGTTTTGAGCGGACTGCATCTGCGCAACGTAGACAGCCGTGCTTAACGCCTCCTGATTCTGCTGGCCCTGTTGCTGCAAGGCCAGTAGCTGTTGCTGCTTCTGCTGTTCATTCCATACGGTGCTCTGCGTTATCGCCTGTTGTTGCTGATTCAGCCAGGCTGCATAATCGGTCTGGGCAAGTTTCAGCTTCTCGATGATTTCAAGCTGCGGATCAATTTGCAGACCTATCATGTTCAGGCCTTGCCCTGCCAGGTCGGTGTTAGTCGCACTTGAAGTGAGCGTTCCACCAGCCTTGTTAACCCCTGATATGACTGAGTCTGGCAGAATTGATTTGCTAATCAGGTCAGTTGCCTGCTTTCCGGCGTCCTCTGGTGATAGCTTTTTGAGTTCAACCATCTTTTGCAGGATTTCGAGGCGTTTTTGCAGCGCCTCATTTTGCCGTAGCTCCTTCGGCGCTATCTCTTCCTGCATTTTGCGGTAGTCGTCCAAAGTCTTAACGGAGTTCTGTAACGCCTCCTGCTGCTTGTAGGCCTGCAAGATTGCATCAGAACGGGAAAGAATCGACTTCTGGTCAGTTGTAAGTTGGGCTTTAGACTTGAGATCGGCAATCTGCTGTTCGAACTTAACGCGTGCCAGTGTCGCGCTGTTGAGTTTATCGCTAGCATCAAGCTGCGACTGCATAGCGGCAGTCTGCTGGTTAATTTGGTCGAGTAGTCGGGTGGCGGCGTCTTCGGTGTAGTTTTTGCTTTTGGGCGTTTTGGGTGCTTTGGGTTCTTTATATCGGTTGCGGATTTCAGATTCCAAAGAGGCATAATCCAACTTCGCACCCCTTGCTTTCAGGTCGTTTAGCTCCTTAAGCTCTTTAGCCATCTGCTGCTGCCTGGTTTGATATTTCGAGGCAAAGGCATCTTGGTCTTGCTGGAGTTTTATTCCGTCCTGCTGTTTTTTAAGGTACCCATCATAGGATTCGTTAATGGCCTCCTGCGCTATTTTTTCTCCCTGAAGAGATGAAAGACGCTGCTTTAATAAGGCTACGCCCTTTTGCTGACGATCAAGGTCATCAGACTTCCAAGGTCCGTATGGCCCTGCATTAGCGGATTGTCCTTTCTGCAGGTCAGACAACGCCATTTGTGCACGCTCAAGTTCTGCACTAGCATCCTGAATCTTCTGCTCAATAGAGGCTTCGCGTCCAACAGCAAGCATAGAGTCCCAAGCCCAGCCTGCAGCTTTAGCTACTGCATTCCAGGCTGTTTCAAGGTATCCAAGATTTTCCTTAATCTGATTTGCCCGCTGAATCATTGATGAAGAGTAAGCCTCGCTTGCCACTCGCGCCGCCGCCTGCTGATTACCTTCATCCTGCAGGGCTTTAATCTGGTTATAGGTTGCTAGTGTCAGAAAGTGGTACTGGTCGTTAAGTTTGGTAATGGCCGCAACCGGATCAGCAGTAATATCGTTGAAGTCGCTCACCAGCTTTTCTGTGGCAATACCCGTCGCGTCACTGATCTTAACGATAGCGGTTGTCACACGTTCCAGCGAATCGCCAGCCACCTTCCCCGATGACACTAACAGATTAAGTGTTGATGCAGCCTTGCCTGTGGTTGAATCCGCCGCAACTCCAGCGCGATCAGCTATATCGGCAAGTTGACCGGAAGTTTTTCCTACCTGATTACCAGTTAGAACGAGGGATTTATAAAACTCGTCCTGCTCTTGAGAGCCTTTGTAATAAGCCAGACCAAGGACACCGACCGCAGCGGCGGCCAGAGTAAAAGGATTAATCAGACCAGCCACATAGCCGCCAACTCCTTTAATCGCTGGCCCAATGCCGCCGAACATATCCTTAAGCTGACCGCCCTGCTGCATGAGCACCATAAACGGAGATTGCCCGGTAGAAAGCCCAACAACGATATCCGTCATCTGAGCGGGGATCATGCGCATTGCAAAAGCGGTTTGTCTGGCTGACATCCCCGTTTTCCCGAGTTGAGCCTGGGTCAGTTCAAGCTCGCCACGCATTTGTTTTAACTTTCCAGAAAGTGAGTCGTACTGCTCCGTAGAGAGCATTCCCTTAGATTTTGCACTATCCAATAATTTCTGGTTGGCAGCAATCTTTCGGAAACCATCAGATATAGGATCAAGCTGCGCAGCCAGTCGCTGTAATGCAGCCTTTTGCTCATCAGCGGCCTTTGCTGCGTCACGTTCTGCTTTAGCAACCCCAGTTAACTCGTTAGTAGCACCATCAAGGCTTTTCGCTAACGAGCGATACTCCTCAAGATCAATCTGACCACGGTCAAAATATCCTTTAAGTTCGGAGTATTTTTTACCAATTCTGTCTATGGCAGCACCTACAGGATCAATCTGATCCCGGAGTTTAAGAAATGCCTCTCGCTGCTCCTCAGTAAATTTAGTCGCTCTTCCTGTTGCAGTTGCGCCATCCCTCAGGCGTGAGTTGAGATTTTGAGTTGCATCACCCAGATCGTCCGTCGCTCTTTCAGCCTCTTCACCTGCACGAGTCATTTTTACCAGGGCTACTGCCAGGCTATCGGCCTGCTTCTCTGCCCCGGAGCTGTCCAGGCGTATCGCTAGTCTTGATTCTTGTTCTGCCATTTACCTTTCTCCGGGCAATAAAAAACCCCGCCGGAGCGAGGTCGTTTGCATTGAGTGATTAATCTGCACAAAATATGACTAGTTATTGTCAAACTTCTTTAAATATCCAACTAAATCTTTGGCATTGTCACAATGTTTTTTATCTTTTGATAAAATCTTTGTTTCATCAAGGCAGCTTTGGGTATAAAAGCCTGCGTTGTACATCGCTAGGGAAGCGAGCGATAAAACCAATTGTTGGCATAAAGCCTCATCTTGATGATTTTGACATACCAACTCAGCCCCTTCTTTTATCTCTTCAACGGGGCTTTTTTCCTCTGCTAATGCGCCTGAAGACAATAAAAAAGACAAAATTCCAGCAACTAGTATTTTCTTCACATCCCTATCCCCCCTAAATAAATGATGGGGCAATCGTAGCAGAGGCGAATGGATACGACAAAACCCGCACTTAAGCGGGTTGGAATTTTAATTTTTGGTTGAGTCGCCATCTGGCGGAGCGTCTTTCTCGATTTCTTGAAATTTCTTAAAGGTCTCGATATCAAAGAATGACACGTTATCTATTTCTCGCTTTGGCAACAGCGTTCGAAAATCATCTAAGGTAAGTCTGCTCATCGTCCCCACTATACCAATGCCTTGCCGGATGTAATGTGATTGATAATTAGACGTGAATCTTACCTGCAACGTGTCTTTATCTCTGTAGCCACTTAATAATGGAAGTAGTTCCACGACTTCGTAATCACCATGTTCAAAAGCCGGGCAACTGACAATTCCAACATAAACCTTTTTGGATTTTAGAGAGACAAGCACCGGGAATTGGCTCACAGAAGCTTCCATAAGCATCGCCTCAAGGGCATTGGTACTGGTTATTTTTGCTAAAACAGATATATGTCGATCAGGATTGGTGAGCCACCAGCGTTTCGCAAATCCGGCAAACGTAGCTAGAGTGATCGATGTAAAGGCCCATACGAAAAGCTTCAAGTCTCTGAAGTTGATCGATGTGTCTCCATTTGTAACGGGAAACATTCGGGCTATTTTCTCTGGAGTGATGCCAAGATGATTGGACAGCCAGCGAAAGAAGCCGAGGAAACTCATTAGTGAGCACCCCAGCCATGCAACAACGACGAAAACGATGCCCCATACAGCTACAAAAAAATAAGCGTCCCATCCAGAGGAACGCTTAAATTTATATCTATCTGATAATGAGTTTGTTACATAAATGTAACCGCACATCAGAATTACAGCTATCTGCAACGTATTCACGCAGGTACTAGCCTTCTTTAGAGTCCTTGGCCTCGGCAATACCACTTAAATTATGAATTTGAGTTGCGATCGCATCTTGCACCGCAACATTTTCAAGGTTAAGCGAGATATACCCATTTTTATTAATGGTATAACGCCCTTTGTTGCGAGACAAGGCCCTGCGGAGGCGTTCTGTCGGATTACCCATCGCCATCATATCGATCGCAGGGGATAACAATGTGGTCATACATACCCCCTTGGTTGCCTATTAGTGAAAGAAGTAACTTTGCTTACATGCAGTTTATAGCCAGCTATAACTTTTAAGCAATCGTCATTTGGTCAAGATAGCCCCACGTTCGACGATGATCGCAATGACGGCTTTGCAAGTTAGCAGCATGTTTGCCGAAATTACCTATAAGGTAATCATAGAATCACAACATGTTCGCGCAAAGTCACAATGCGTTCCAATGTGTTCCGATCTGTGCCAATGCGCACAAATAGCACTTTTTGCACAAACACTAGTCCTGCTTACAATGCACTACGCCATTAATTACTGTAGTATTTCGCGCCCTCTGAATGACATGATTGGATTTTATTCACGTCTTCCAAATCCTGCATCAACAAAAATCCCGCCTGAGTGGGCTTAATTCTTCTTGCTAATTCTTTCCTGCTCCGCTGCCCACACATCCCGCCAGGCATCGTCCAGCGCCAGTATCGCAGCATCAAACTCGGTACGATCAATCAGAATGGAACGTGAGGCCAGATAGCGCTCGATATCACTCAGGGACAACGGGAGCGGCACGCCAGCCATTCCTGCATACTGCCTGCCGCGAGAAATCATCGCGTAAGCGTTGAGGATCTCCCCCGTCACAGCATCAATCTCGGGCTCAGGGATTGGCGGGAGGTTTAATTTCTCCCGCCGCCACTTTGCCTTATCCCCCCGTTCGCCCCCGAACTCCTTTAGCCACGCCTGTGCCTCTAAGGCTTTTTTACGGTTTCCTGAGTCTGCTGCTCTTTACCCTGAGCAATGTTTGCGGCCTCGGCCAGAATCAGCCAGTACAGCTCCGGGTGCTGTTTCAGCATGGCTGACCCGAGTTCTGGTGTATAGTCGAGAGCAACCTCTGTGCCATCCACCAGCTGGCCCACACCCTCCCAGCCTTTCAACAGGAACCGGGCGACGTTATCGATCAGCAGGTCATCAACAGAGTCGATATCGCCCACGCTGGCGAGATTAAATTCTTTGGTCCCTACCTTATATCCTGCGTCCATCTTATCGATGTGGCGGCGCACCAGCGCGTTACGGGAGCGATATTGTGAATTCTCGCTGCTGGCCACCAGCAGGCGAAGTTTAAACAAGGATTCTTCTTCCGGTGAAAATTCCTTTTTGCTGTCTTCTGGCTTTTTGTAAGGGAAAAACCAGCGCTCGCCATCTAAATCAATTTTTGGGGTAACAATCAGCATAAAAACTCCATGAAAAAACCCTCCGAAGAGGGTTAGTGTTAATCATCACCGCCAGTAGTGGCAGGAACGCGGGTAATGGTTGGCGGAGTATTGGCCGCGGTGATATCGAGCTGAACCTGTACAATATCGGTGCTGCCTGCGTCGGGCCAGTCGCCGGAAATCTGCACTTCCGGGAATTCGAGGATATAGGCACCTTCAGCATTCTCCAGGGTGAAACTGAACGGCACCGTTTCACCGGTGAACGTCTTCTTATAGATTTCCCAGGCCGCTTTTGACCAGGACAGCGTAATTTGCCCGGATGGCGTGAAAGTGGTCGGAATGTTAGCGCCGGCGAACGCCGAACCGGTCCCGATACAGCGCTGAGTCTGCATGTTGTTATCGAACTGGATGTTGAAGGTATCTACACAGAAACCATTGCCACCAGCAACACCATTCAGGCTAAGGGCTGTTACCTCTTTGAACGAATAGCGGAGCGCCCCGGCATTATCGACCGGCGCAGTAAAAAAGCTTGTATCGTCCGCTTTCGTTTCCCAGTCCAGTCCAGCAAAAGTGACCGTGGCGGTGATATCGCCATCATTCGGGATTTCAATCTGGAGCGTGGATACCTGGCATCCGCGGGCAATCTGCGCAATCCCCACGTCTTCAGCGTAAGAAGCCACGGAGAACGAAATGCGCCCGTTGCCCATCGTCAGCACGTTGTTTACCCATTCCGCACCAAAGCAGCTCGCCAGAAAAGAATCGTGCTGGTTCCAGCGAAATTTGGTACCGACATCCCCGCCAACATCAATCGTGCCGCGCGATACGCCCTGGGCCATTCGGTTGCCGGCGATTTCATCGTTATCGTTGGTATTCTGGGTCGGTGCAAGGCCATATGATGCACGCCTTAACAGATTCCACGCCCCAGTTGTGGGTGTAACACCCGGAGTGGTTTCGCGTATAAACGCGGTTACTACTTTTGCGCCTGAACTCACAGGAGCCTCCTGTTATTGTGCGCTACAGAGCGCGATATGGAATTTGGAGATTAAGCTGCGACCAGCCGTCGGCCTCGCCCGCCGGGACCACCGATACTGCGAAGTAACTCAGTCGTCCGTCATTCTGGAATTCGAAGTGCTGCGTTAGCTGGTCTGCGGTTTGAGTAATCAGAATCGTGCCGGTATAGAGCGGAACAAATAGCTGAATGATGATGACGCCGGTTCGATGGACTACCGGCCCGGCCCCGATTTCGTTGGTTCCCGCCTGCCCTGAAATATTGGTGAAGCGTGCCCAGATATCGCGGCCACTCGGATCAAATATAGGCCCGTTGGGATAGTCCACCGCATCAGAAGCAATAGCGGTCTGCGCCGTCATTCGGGAAATGACAGCGTTTCTGATTTCTGTGAGAGTCATTTGTAGGCCTGAATCACACCATTAAACGAGATGGCATAGACGCCTATCGGCGCTTGCGTTGAGTGACCATTCTCCAGAGGCACGGAGTAAGGCAGGTTCGACTGGATGTAAATCACTGAATAGGCTGGTGCCTGGTTGATGATGTTTTTGCCATTGAGAAAGGTCATCGTTCCACGCGGGTCTGGCTCAGACGGTACTGAGTGATCTGGTTCGCCAATACTGACAAAGTGGGATGCCCGGAACGTACCCGCACGATATTCCGCCGGGCGCCGGATATCCATACTGTCGTTTACACGGACTTTTTTCCTGAGTCGCCCGGTTTTGGTCAGATTTGCGGGGTCGGCATAAAGAGATTCGTTCCACTCACCTACCGCTTTGTTGTACTGAACCGCGGTGGCGTTGATAGCCCATAGCTCCGGGTTGCCAACAGGTGAGCGCTGGACGATTTCATTAAGCAGCTGTGTAGCGATGGTTCGCTGGCGCAATCTCACATCATCAGCCACCAGCCCGGCGAATGCTGCCGGGTCGATACTCCATCCCTTAGCCATATCACACCCTCCGTAACTGGATGGAGAACGCAGCACCGGCAGAATCAGCAGCGGCAGTGATGACCTCATAACGCTGAAGTACGCCAGTTATCGGATCCGGCGCCGTGACAAAGTGCCCAACCGCTGGCTTATCGGTTACTTCGTTAACCAGGGCGGTTAATTTCAGGTCACCATGCAGGATGTTAACGCCATCGATACGTCGGAGTTTGTAACGGGCCAACACTCCGCGCCCTGAATACGTCACCTGCGTTTCGCTGCCGGTTTCCGTTACCGGGTCCCAGGCACCACGAACGGTGTAACTGCCGGTGAAATCTTTTACGGCATCCTGCAGGTCGGTATCGAACGCCGCGGCGACTTCAGTTTGGAGTTCGTCGCGGATACCCACGGTCTACCTCCTCTATGCCTTTTTCACCAAAACGCTGAAGCGGGATATTGTTAGAAACATATCCGCCAGTAAAAAGGACCAGAACGTTACCACGCAGTTTCCTGGTATAGATTTCGCCGTTGCGTTTAACCCTGAGCGGGAGCGGAGCAAACTCAACAACGCCCTTTGCCCGGTTTGCGTAAACGACATGTATGATCGGGTTTCCATTCACAAACACATCGCGAGGACCGAGCCCGTCACTGGCATAATGCACATCTGGATTTTGCATGTTACCCCCTTACCGCCGCTCAATATGAGCATGGATAAAGTCGGTTTTAAGCGACTCCATAGCGCCAACCATCACATAGGGGCGTCCACCGTTATGCCAGCAATCAATCGCGTTACCCTCATCATCAAGCAGTATCACTGCGACACTGTGGCAGCCGCCGTTTTCGGCTCGCTCCAAAGCCTGTTTCAGTAGGCTAATAACCTGGTCGTTATCGATGTTGTGATGGCTGGGCTTTTGAAATGGGACCACCTTCAAATCGGACATGTCACCCCCTCACCAGCCGCACTTGCGACTGACTAACGCCATAGGGCTTAAGCATGGCAAGCGCAAGCTGAAGGTCGGAATCAAGTAACGCCGTGCTGTTGGTGGCGAGCTCTGCAAAAGACTTTGAAACAGATACATCGTCAGCATCGACCGTCTTACTCAGTAACACCCCAGAATCAGTTTTCTGCTGATACAGCCCGCCATTTGCCGCCGACAGCGCCGCATAGGCGCCGGCCTGTTTCACATCGTCAGGAATAATGGTTTCGTGAGTTGCCTTATTGCATGGCAGTTTCAGGTTAAGTCCATTCATCCAGGTATTAGCCATCAGTACAGATTTGGCTTTTTTGCTTTCATCCGTCCAGGAGGCACCGAGAATCGAATTGACGTCTTCAACGGTGATGAAGGTGATCATGCATCACTCCATTTCTTTCCAGCCGTGCGCCTTCCAGTTCTCCACTTCATCAGGGTGAACGTTGGCGGTATTGGGCGCACCGGGGAATGCCGGGAAATCGGTAACCATCACCACCAGCTGCGATGTGGTCGATACGGGTACGTTGTTATCCGCCTGTGTAGGCGCAATTTGCTCAGCAGCTCGTTGGGCGCGCTGCTCTTTTGTTAATCCAGCCATACGACCTCCATTAAAAAAAGGGGTCGAAGCCCCTGATAATTAACCCAGCAGCAGAGCCGAATGTTCAGTTTTCACTGCCGCTACGCCCCATGACAGGCCGACTTCGTAACGCACCTGGCGGTACTGACGGTACAGCGCCACCTGATAAGTGATGCCCGAGACCGGGTCGGTTACGTTCATCACATCATCTGCGGTATCGCCGCCCTGCGGCATTGCCGGAGTCGGGATGCCAGCAGGAATGCATTACGATCAAACGCCATGTTTGCGGTGAAGGCGCCACCAGCAGTAATAGCGGTATTATCGGCCAGCGCCTGACGTAAGCCCGGAGAAGCCAGAGTAATGGTCGTGGCAGTCGCCGCAGCAACCAGGTAGTTATTGTTGTCCCCGTCGAAAGTCACGATATCGCCGGCAGCAAAAGCACCTGTCCCGGTATCAATCGCAATCAGGATTTCACCTTCAGCTTTTGCACCATTCACCAGGTATCCGGCGGCCGGGGATGCAGCGCGTTTCTTAACATGCGCGGATTCGTGGATGTTGAAACCTTCCAGTCGCCCCACAATACCTTCACGCAGAAGCGCATCAGTACCGGACTCGTTTACTTTGAACAGAACAGACTGTTTACCGCGGAGGTTAGCGATAGCCGAAGAACCGAGAACCATCTGCAGATCAGTTGTCGGCGAACCGTTGTCAGAGAGAACCTGACGCGCATTTGCTGCATCAGACAAATCACCTGCAATACCGAAAGGAGCTGTGCCGGCCGTACCAACAGCACGAGAAGATGCGAAGTACAGAGCTGCGAGATCTGCATCCATCTCATTAGCCAGCGCGCGAAAAGCCTGCTTAAACTGATCCGCAAGAATGGTGTTGTATGTCCCTGCGGGCCCCAGCGCCAGTTGTTCCTCACCGTTCCATTTGACCGGGGCCATTTTGGATTTGGTGATTTTGACATCAACGGCGCCGATCGTCTGGTTGCCGTCATTTGGCGCAGTAGCCCCCGGGGTAATATCAACAGTGGTTGCCGGTGGCGCGACCGGCGCAGTAACAGTCTGGTCCTTCGCGGCCGCATCAGCTTTCGCGTTGCGCGATACAGCCGGGATAAAACCGACCTGTTCGCGAGATACGGTATCCAGAGCCGTGAAGATAGTCGGGATCAACCCGGTAAGCGTATTAGCCATGTGTATGGATTCCTTGATGATTAAAATATAGGGTTGGTTGAGCTATCCAGCTCTGGCACCAGCAGCCATCCGACGGCTGGCAAAGAATTAATCGACGATGGTGATACCGTCTTTGAGAGTTGATTGCTGATCTGTCGGGCTCAGACTGGTAAACGCATCGCGTTTCATCGTTTTCTGCCCGAGTGAATGCTGAGACTGGCGAGAGCCTCCTCCTTGATTGCCGCTGGCCTTAAGGATGTGGTCTTTCTGTGGGTACTGCTCCACCAGGAACTCCAGTGCCTCATCAAAGGCTGCCAGCTCGCCCGGTTTAGAGCGGGAATAAATTTTGTTGCCGGAGCCATCATAGGCAACGACTTTGCCGTCCTCGACTTTGAAGGACTGACCAAAGCGCGCTTGCAGCATATCGGCCGGGATTGCCACTTTATCCGCGATGAATTTTGAGCCAGAGAACCGGCCGCCGATCATTTCCTGATAGAGCTGACCTTCGAGCGTTGTAGCCCGTTGGGTGGCCTCTTCAAGCTGAGTCTGGAATGATTTGGTGATATCCGCTTTCACCTGGTCAACGGCACCCGCGTCGATCAGCTTTTTCTGGTCGATTTTGGTCATCATCTCCAGCGCTTCGAGCGCTTTCGCCGGATCGCCAATTTTGGCGAATTTAGCCAGGCTGGCTTCAGCAGCTTCTTTGGCTTCACGATGAGATTTTGCCTCACCATTCAGTGAGGAAATTTTTCCTACTGCCTGCACGGCATCAAAGCCGATCTCCTGTCCGTCATCGTGGACGTAGACGGGCAGACCGTTTGCATCAACTTCCGCATAGTGTTTGCCATTTACTTCGACTGTCTTCAGTTTCATGTTGGTACCTTTTCAGGGTCATCCGACCGTTGCACCGCTAACCATCCGGATCGCGGCAATAAAAAAGGCCGCCCGGAGGCAGCCTTTGAATGAATTTTCATGTTTAAAGTCCGGCGTCACTGAATGCCTGGTCGTCACGTTCCCGCAATTGCTCCAGCGTCAGCCATTCGCCCCTGTCGTTGTAGAATTCATCAGGAGACATGCCGCCATCACGAATCAACCTGGCTCGCGTTACGCCAACTATCTGGGACTGTCGCGTGAACGACTGGCGCGAGAACCAGCCGTGATAATCGGTATCCGCCGGCACCTGCCCGTTCATGCTGGCGCGCGAGCTATCGGATATTTGTCCTACAGCAATACCGAGCTCATCAGACGATTTCAGGATGTAGGTTTCGACGCTTCGACAACACCAGTGAATTTTGCCTGGTCCCTGCAGATATGGCACCTTATGGCCGATCGGCTTGTTTGCCAGAGTGTATTTGAGGCGGTCGCGAATTCGACAGTCTTTCGATGTCCGGTTATCCAAAGTGGACAACCACTGCTTACCCTTAAGAAGGTCGTCGTTCGCATCCGCAAAACTTTTCCTCGCCGTCGCCGCAAGATGCCCTACGGCTGTTTTTGCAATGCTACCAGCATTGGTACGGCTCATCTGCAGCGCGCCATCCTGGTAGCCGCGGTTAGCGTGGCCGCGAACTTTTCGCGCAATCTGTTCCGTTGTATCGCCCAGCAGGAAGCCCTGCCTGACGGTATTGGTGATGCGCGTCATGCGGTCGGCTTCAAGGCTACTGGCCCACTCGCTCAGTAACCGCCCCTGAAAAGGCCGGGCCATTGCCGCGGCATAAACGGCGTCCGGTGAAATTCCCACCAGCGGATGAAGCGCCAGCACATCATCGGGGATCGCGAACTGGAAGAGACTTAGCTGAAATCCTGCCTCATGCTGCGCCAGTTCTTGCAGCTCGCCGGCGAGCCTTTCGCTCATCGACTGAACCACATCACGATTTAACGCCCTGACGCTGACCAGAAGAGATTCGAGCCTCGACACCGTGAAACTTTCCGCATCGAGGGTATCCATCGCCACCAGCAGCCTGGCCGTAAGCTCTGCATCGCTGTCATTCAGGATTTTTATCATCCTGTTCGCGACACCGGTGCTGTACTGACTCACCCAAATCGCATGAGCCAGGCTTTCGTCACTGAGTTTTTCATTCGCCGTCGCCATCTCAACCACCTGGATTATTCAGGCCGCCGACAAGCGTCACCTGCTGGTTCCTCAGTTCGTCGATCACCTCTTCAGGTTTCGCGTCCGGGTCGATGAATTTCAGCGCCTGAAGAACGCGAACCGCATCAATCTGGCGAATATCACCACCCTGCCGAAGTGACTGAACAGCCGTTGCAGCTGAGGCATCAAACGTCTGAGCAGAAACATCCAGTTCTGTGCGTACATCGACATTGCCGCCCTCAGTTTCACCGAGCCATTCCGCCATGATCTGCAGGATGTTATCGAGCGCGTCCTCCAGCGAACTCGCCATCGTGTACAGCGGCGAATTCTCCTGCATGCGCTCTTCATTGGTCTGGTCAACAGATTTGGTCGAGGTGTTCTCGGCACGTAAGAGTTTTGCCCCGGCCTGCCGCATCTGATCTTCCAGTTTTTCCAGCGACGTTTCACCGGATTCAATGGCCGATCCGGTATGTTCGACATATTCAAGACCCTGCCTTTCGCGGTTGTCGAAACGAGTCGCTGTTGATGAGCCGATCGTTAACGTTTCACCTTCTGCCAGTCCATAAGCCACCAGCAACGGCACACGGGCAACATGCAGGATGTTGTCCTGCTCACTCTGACTTTGCCAGTGCTTGATATTCAGCAAAGCCAGGTTAAGCAGCGGCGGAGATCCGCGCATAAATCCTGTTCGTTTCGTGTAGAGCGTCACTAGCGTGATATCGTTACGGCTGGTTTGCCATTCTTCGTGTAGCGTCCATTGTGCTTCACCATTATCGTCCCTGTTACGCCGATAGATTTCAACCTTACCAGGCATGATATGCCGGATCTGTTCTACCTTAGTTTGCCCGTAGTCATCACCGTCAATAATGATGGTTTCACGAATACGCAAATCAGTAAGGATGACCTTTCCACCCTCAACTTTCGACTTCCAGCCGATCACCTGACGGGGATTTAGCATCGTTACGTATGGCCGGCTTCCAATCGCTTTTTCATCTGCTTTTGTCCTTACAGATTCTGGATCCACCCGCGGGTAATCCACCAGCGCATGAACAAGGCCGTACTGGAAACCGATACTGAAAAACTGTTGCGCCCAGACATCAAGGCGGTTTCCTTCCAAATCGATGTCGGTAGAAAGCTTTCGGATAACTTCCGGCGCGCTTTCGCTCAATACCGTAGGCTCAGCGAATACGCGCCCAATGTTCTGTTTAATCGCTTCTTCATAGGCAGGCAGCAAGGTTGCAGCTGCTAATCGTTCTTTGTAGCTGTCAGGGTCTTCGTTGGGCCATTTCGGAAGATACAACTTACCCTGTCGGCGCATTTCAAGCGTACCGCCCATTAGCGCATCGTTGATATCCCAGGCCTCAACCATGTCGTTATAGTCGAGGTTGGGTGTTGAAATATCAGGCATGGTTTTACATCCGCAGTTTGGTGACTTTCCCGGTTGGTTTGATAATTGGGAACTGTTTCACGATGAAGTAGCCGCCAGCGTCGTTAGGGTGGTCATTATCGGCTTTTTTGTCAGGTTCACCGTTTTCACCCCATACCTGCTGCTCGAGCGATTCCGTGTAGACCGGACAGCGCTTTATATTCACTTTGTAGCGACGCTCACCATTGCCATTGCAGAACATGGCGTTCATGGAATTAATACGATCTTTTACTGGCGGGTTTGAATCGTTCACTATCACATTGAAGCCAGCCTGTTTGAGCTGGGCGATATCCGTAGTGCTGGCATGAGCTGATTTACGAGAATCACCGGAGGCGTCCGGGTAAATATAGATTTCCCGCACCTTCCGGTAGTCATGGCCGTCATACAACCAGAACCGCTCTTTAATGATGCGAATAATGTCCGGTGTGTCGTAAGCCTTAATGATTTCCGTAACTGCACAGGGAAGCCCAAGGCGCAGCACATGAACAATTCCGGCCATTTTTCCGACGTTAAAGTCCATACCGATGTACAGAGGTTCGCCGGGCTGCTCTTCCTCCTGGCAATTGTTCAGCTGACGGTCAAACTGATGGTAAATAGTCCCGCTGGTCAGGTTGGTAAACTGGCCGCGCAGATAAGCCTTAATCAACTCCGGCGGATAAGACTCCATCAGGGATGGAATATAGTCTGCCGGCAGGTTCTTTTCGTTGTCGAAGGTTGAGGCCTGAACCAGCCCGTATAGCGTTGAGAGCGAAGGTTTATCGCGCACAGCCTTTGCGAACTGTTGATAAACAAACTTAAACCCTTCTGGCGTCGTGGTGACGTCTATTCCGTTACGCAAACCGGGCACGTTGTAACGCATACGCGCAATGATTTTCCGCCAGGCTAACTGCGCCTTTTTGGCGGGCATCACGTCGAGCTCATCTATCAGGGCATTACCAATTTTGAAACCAACGATGGTATGTGGCTTTTCCATCGAGCGGCATATCGTCGTCCCACGGAACTGCTTCCCGGCGTAGAAATGGACCTCTTTGTTTCCCTCATTGATTTTGACATTCAGCCCCCAGTCATAGGCCACCTCTTCAACCGTGGGATAAAAGATGTCGCGGATCTGCGGATACGTTGGTGCAAAGTAGCCCTGGTTGATTTTAGGGTGTTCCCACATCCCCTTGCAGATACCGCCGCAACCAACCCATGTCTTGCCAGAACCAAACCCGGCCACGTAAGCCTTAAACTTGTACTGCATCGCAAGGAATTTGGCCTGAGGGATGTTAAGCGTCGGAGCTATCGCCATCCTCTTCCCTCACTCGCGCATCGACTACGTTGATATTGATTGCAACTGGCGTTGGTTCCTCATCCTCCGGGTCAGCGGCCAGTTCTTTGCGGAGTTTGTCGATCTCCAGCTGCCGACGCTCGATTTCTATCTGCTGCAGACGCTGGGCGAATTCACTATCAGCCAGGCCGAGGCGCTTCATCACCGCCTCGTACATTCGCTCACGACTGATAGCGGTTATCTCAACACCATTCTTACCGAGCTTTACACCTGAATAGGCAAGCGCAGCATCAGGGGTCAGCTTGCGCGTATCCGCAAAGAATGGCTGACCGATACCATCACCATTGCAGCGTGGGCATTCAGGGTTAGGCGCGCTGTTGTGGTCGTAACCGTAGCCACCAACATCGAGAGGCTCACGACGTTTACGCTCAAGCGCTTCGAGTCGCTTCTCTTCGTACTCCACGGCATCACGCCATTGGTACTGGTGACCAAAGCCCCAGCAGTAACGGCAGCTCCCGCGGCGATACTGAGAAAGCTGGTTTGCATCGAAGGTGGCCAGGCGCCACATCTGCTCAAGCACCTCATCAGCGCTGCCAAGCGTGCGCACAATGGATGCTTTTTGTTGCTGCGCAATGGCCTGCGCAACGTTAGGATTCGTCAGGAGCTGACGGCCATAGTTCGGGTCGCTGTAGCCTGCTCGCTCAGCGGCGGCCGTAGCGTTCTGGTCCTTGAGGTATTCGGCAATGAAGCGCTTTACCTTTGGACTCAGTTTGCTATCCACCAACTCTTCTGCGCACTTTTCCTTTTGCGCAATGCGCAATTTCTTCTGCGCAGGTTTTTGCGCAGCTTGCGCAGTGGATTTCTTGATGTATCGGCGGGCAGTAGCGTAATTCAGTCCCTGCGCTTTACACCAATCCTTCGGTGATACGCCGGTTGCGGCATGATCGGACAGGTACCGTTGCTGAAGCTCGCCCCAGTCCGGTTTTGCCATTGTATGGTTCTCACTTTATGTCACAAATAATCAGCAACTCTTATGCGATAATTTTCTGCTACCAGAAAAAGGAGGTAATTATGGTTCGAATTGCTTTTGCAAAGCCAATCCCCCCTCTAGGCGAAGAAGAATTAGGATCAATCAAGCCTGGTTGCAAGGTGAAAGTCCAACTGTCTGATGGATATAAAGGGAGGCTGAATGAAACCTTAGTAATGGAAGTTAAGAGTAGTGATGAGAGCATGCTGGAATGCTGTTTTTTATGCCGAGAATCATTAAGCCGATTTGATGATAAAAACTGGCTAAACACATCTCCATTCGATACCTCTACTGTACAGATTAGCAAAGATATGGTTTTCGCCATTGACCTTGATTAAAACATTATCACAGGCACTCAGTGAATACCTGTTGTAATGCCTGGCTGGACTATTCAGCGCTGCTATCAAAGAGCGGCAGCGCTTCAGTTGCTTCCTGAACTGCTTTCATTGTCTTTGCCACCACTTCAGTCTCTGATGTGACACGGCTGTATTGCTGGATGAATAACTGGTACTTAAGCGGACTATCCTGAACATATTCTACAGCAATTTTTGCCGCCGCGGTGTCGTAGTTCAGGGTTGAAAGCAGGTTCAGACGAATCTGCTGAGCGTCGGTGATTTCGGCCATGTCTTACCTCTGTGCGATGTGGGGAGCATTATCGAAGCCACTATTTTTAGTTTCTTCGGTAGTACCATTAAAAAAGCCACCCGTAGGTGGCATTTATGATTTTGATAGAAGCAGTCGAAGGCAACTTCAACTGAGTGAAGAGAACCACTTAAAGCATGTTGGCTTTTAAATGTTCTATCTGCCTTTCCAGCATCTTTATAGTTATGCCGAGTTGTTCAACTTTTTCACGAGAATGGCCTTTAGGATTAACCCAGTAGTCCGACTTATTACGACAGAACGCTGCAAGATCTGGTGAGTCATTTTGGATTAAATCGCCCACCCTACTCCACTCAGTAGACAAGTTTCGTTCAGTTAAAGCACATCTGGCCCTACCATCGCTACACTCAGTAAGGTAGATTTTATTATCAATCAACACCTTGTTTAAAGCGTTTACCTTATCCAAAGCCTGTTGCCTTTTGGCTGAACGATATGTCAAAAAGATATCTAATAAAACCTGAACCGTAACTCTAAAATACTCCCCCATCACTGCCCCCTAACTTAACCATAAAATTTATGTTGAGAAGGTATCATAAAGCAGTAACCGTGGCATTATCGAAGCCACTCGGCAGAATGGATCCTGTAATGCTGTGCCACTTCAGTGACCAAGCGTTCATATTTCCCTGCTGCCGGCGGCAAGCAGCCCAACGTGATCAGCGAGTACGACCCGTGGGCCTAAGAGTATTTAATAGCCACTATCGCCACGATCAGTGCAACCAATGCCACCAGTAGTGACACACCAGTGAGCAGCAGTGAGGCCGTATTCATCATCCGCTGGTAGTAAAACTCTCGCATGGCTTTTGTAGTGGACTCGCGGTGTTCAAAATCATTCTTATCAGGATATGTCTGGTCGTAACCTTCTGAGATTTTCCTTTCAATGGAAGCGTGAAGCGCGTCGTTCCAGCTATGCGTAAAATTAACAAATGCATCTGTAATTTTCTGTTTCATTGTCATCTCACCCTGATTGTTATTATTGGTGATGATATCAAATAGGATCACAAAAAAAGCCAACGTATCGGTGGGCTTGTTGTGACATGTAACGGCATCAACAATCGCTATCTGGCCTTGCTATTGCACGACATGCCCACATACAGGCTTCCTGCATTTTGGTGCGCGCGATAGCCATGCAGCGCAAAGCCTCTGCTCTCTCGGTTTCGGCCTGACTACCACGCTCGACAACTTCAGCCGTTGTAACCTCTCGCTCAGTATCGAGCAGACTGCAAAAATGCCGGCTGACAGCTTTGAGGCGGTTTATCCGCTCAATGTCGCCAGAGGTTAATGTGCGGTAGCCTTTTATAGTGCTGCCGTCCTGCGGTATTGCTTCACTCATTTCGTAGCCTTTTCGGTTGATTGCGGGCAATTGGCCTGCACTGCTTTGTTGTGCGCCAGGATGTCACGCTTAGTCTGCTTATCAAGCAAGTCAATATCGTGGTCGGTCAGGTAAATGATTCGCACCCAGTTGCAGGCCGTATCAACCACCACCGGGGCGGGTAAACTTTTCGCGCAACTCGCGATCAACAGCGCCATCCCCCATACGCTTAACGTTTTCCTGTACATCGCTGGCCCCTTTCGTTGCATCAGCCCGGCGTTCTGCCGCGGCGATGGTAGCAGCGGCGTTCTCTTTGGTTCGCTGCTGTTCGGCTTTGGCTTCCGCTTTACTGGTCCCGCGTGCATGACCAATGCCGAACGCGCCAGCGATAGCGCTCAGGATGACAACCACCAGCCCCGCGATAGCTTCGATTCCCATAATCAACCCACCAGTACCTGTTTTGCTTTCAGGAATCGGGCGCGCCGGTCATCAATACCATTCTGCCCTCCATTGATGATCTGGGTTGCGCGTACCAGATCGCCGGGATAATGCAAACAGCCACTTGAGGTATAGAACCAGGCTGCGCTACGGGCCGCATTAATATCTTTCTCCAACAACTCAGGATTGCTGACTAAATCCAGTTTCAGTGCATTACCGCACTTAATGTAATTATCGAGGAAGGTGATCCCGATAACTCCACGTCCACGGTATTTCCAGCCGTCGCCCGCAGCCTTATTGCCAAAGCGATTGCTGTAGACCAGATTTGCGATCGCTCGTTGACGTTCGATCGGTAAAACCTTTTCGTAAGTTTTACGCCCCAGGGTGTTCGCCTGGTCCTGCGTGATGCGCTTTGCCTTCACAAAACCAGCCAGGCCTGCAACGCTATAGTTAAAGCTTTCGACCAACTGAGTAAATGACGTGCTTTCGTGTCCACACTGCGCTATGAACATCGCCCGATCGAGAGGACTAGTGATGCTGAATTCGTTCATTGCAGTATCAATGTGCGGAAACCAGCGTGCAGATAACCCGGCGCTAATACCAGCCGCCCGTTGAAATTGTGATTGGTTCATCAGTGCCTCAGTGCATCAACCAGACGCGCCACATTCCCCCTAAACCAGAGAACCGCGCCGCAGATAAGAATGTTAGCCAGCACCACCAGCCAGTGGGATGACTCGTACAGGCCAAACAGGAAACGAAAAGGGATGCTGGCATAAACCAGCACAGTGAAGTAAGCCATCAGCGACATCATGGGGCGGTGTCTTGACCCGTCGCGTCGGTAGAACATCAGCGCAACAACAATTACAGCGCATATCACCGCATTGATGATTGCGCTCGGATCACTTGTTACCATTGCTTGTCCCTCCTCCACGTAAGCGAGAGAGAATTCCAAACAGGCTACCCAGATCCTGACTGTTTACGAACGTCAGCAACTTAATGGCTATGGCTGCCACGATTACCGCTCCGAGTGCATCAAGAGGCCTGTCGCTGTAACCCGTCCACTTTGAAAAGTACGACCCCAGCAGAGGAGCACCAATCACACCGAAGATGAATGAAGTGATGAAGTAACCCACCAGCTTCAGGCGGCTGATATTTACCGCCGTTGCGACATAGAACACCGCACCAGCGAACGCACCAAACACCACGCCATAATCAATGCCAGTTGCCAGGCCGAATAGGCTGGCGCCGAACAGTCCACCAGCCGCTATCGTTGTGGCAGAAACAGGATCGGACATTTAGCCCCCTCTTATTGCTGTGAGTCCTCTCAGTGCGAGGGGAAATTAGAAAGGCCGCTAGATGGATTTACGACAAAGCACGGAGTGAATGACGTTCTGGCGGCACAAATGAAAAAGGCCCGCATATGCGAGCCAAGGGGATTACTACCAATATTTAACGAACGTTATCAAACACATAAACAACACAAGAACTGTTATCACTACGCGTAACATGCTGCTTTCTCCCTTTTAAAAGAAATGATTTTTAAACCTTAGAGCCCACTGATTATCTCAAGGTGTAAAACCAAAATTTCCAATTAAGGAGATGATTTGAGCTTTTTAAAAAATAAATTTATTAAAAGTTACTTTTGAAAACGCGTAAATGGAAAAACGATATGAATTATGCTGTTATCTTTTTATCTTAAAGAGATTCAAAGTAATAATACGCTTTTAGTAACTCATCTTCCGAAAGGGGACACTCTAAGTTAACCCCTGTGTCACTCACGATTTTATTCAGCAGCGCTTCTCTCGTCATGCCAACTCGATTGGCTACATGGTTGACACAACTTCGTGCATGCGAAGCGCGGGAGGTAAGTGGTAAAGTCGAGTCCAGCCCCTTTTTTCTTGATGATGAGTGAGACATAAAGCCCTTACGAAGATAAAAGACCCCGCCGAGGCGAGGTCTTAATGTTTTTAACGTCATGGGCGAATTAACCCACCGTTGGAACGAGGTTAGCCAATTTCCGCCACGTTTGCAATAGCCTGCTGCAAAGTCATCTCGTTACCTTCTCAAGCATCTTTTCTGCGAAGGATTCCTCGACGTGGCAATACTCCACCAGACGATCAAAGAACAATTTGAAGTTTCTTCGCCAAGTAGTTTCGGTCACGCCAAGAGCCTTGAATACCTCCGTGTCTTTTAATCTGGGATAACCGCGGCCAGTGCAGCGGGGGCATTGCTTAAAAACCGGAAGCCCCTGAAGCTCTGATTTTTTCTTATCCAGTACCTCCCCGCGGCCCCGGCACCGACATTCGTTTTTGAGCCGCCCTTTTCCATTGCACGCTTTGCAGATTACCTTCACCTGCTCACGAACGGCCTTAACTTCTTCCCAGTCCGATGGCGAGATCCCCTTAGTTACTTTTACCCATTTCGGAGGCTTTCCGTCCGGATAAGTCACTTTGTTGGTGAACACCTCGGCGTCAATAAAACCAGATCCAGCGCAACTGCTACATGTGACCAGACTGGCAGCGCTAAGCGAATAATCCCGGAACACGTAACCAGCCATTACACGCAAGAACTCCGTGCGCTGCTGTTCCTCCATAGCCTGCAGGGGTCGGTTCCTGCCGGCGCGTTGAATGGCGAGTTCGCCAATGAAGGCAATTATGTTGTCAGGTTCCAGAACACCGGCTTTTGCAAGGTAGAGCTCGATACCTATCGCTGATTTTGATGTTGCCAGGCCTAAGGCGGCCATGACATCGGTAATCGTCAGGGTCTCAGATGTTATTCCGCATGGTACTGCACCGGGCATCATCGATTTTGGTGAGAAAAATTTTGGTAACGCTTCAAGTTTCACAATGATTCCCCTGCTTTCTGATTGCGGATTTGGTTTCTGAAGATGCGATATGCCACCGGGAACGAGCCTCGGTAACGAATAAGGTTCAAACGCTGCCAGCGCAGACGAAGAGACTCAGTAGCTTCAGGTTTCACTTTCCTTCCTCGATAATGATCTGTCCTTTCTCGCCCCAGATTTTGGTGATGTGGCAATCCCAGACGTGTGAATCATCGTCATAGAGAGCATCCATCAGAGCTTTCAGCATGTTGTCGCAGTCAGGTTTTGACTGATGTGGGCATCCGGCATGCTGCGCCTTTTTCTTCTGGCTCCAGCTTTGTGGCATAGGCATAACGAACGTGACGTGAGCACCAGACTCAGGCAGGTGAATTTTGCGCAGACGAGCCTCATCACAGAATGCCCGGTAACGCATTACCGCCGGACGCTGTTTCCACTTATCAGCTCTGGTCATTCTGGATTTGCCGATGGGCGTGATATCGTAGATTTTCATGATTTGATGAGTCCCTCTTTCCGCCAGATTTCCAGGGTGCGCATTACCCCCTCCGCATGCATCAGGCGCAATTCGTCGTAGGTGAAATCGGTGGTTTTGGTTCTGCCGTCGATTACGTCATGACATCCGTTGCAGGCAATAGCCGCCTGGGTATCATCAGGTTTGCATGCGGTACCGCAGGTGCCGGCCAGTCGGTAATGCGCCAGCACACTGGTTTCTGGGTTGCCGTTGCAGTAACCGGGGATCCGGACTGTACATTCACGGCCATGCGCCGCCTTGCGAAGGTCTGCCATACTTACCCCCACATCCGGTTGCGCCAGCGGGAATCAGGACGCGGTGGATTCTTGTCTTCCACAAGCTCAGCGCTGACGGTCCAGGTCGTAAAATCTTGGTTTAAACTACGTTCGACCTTTACCCCGCGTTTGCGGTACTTATCCATCAGTTCATCAGCCTGCTGCGTGGTGCAATCGGTATGGTGAAACCATGAATATTTCATCGGCATCACCCCGCGAAGCTTAAAAGCTGGTTTGCGGCGTTCTCAACTTCCATCGGGCTGTTGAACGATCGAGAGAGGATCCACCGCCAGAGAACATCCAGCGACGCTTTGTACAGTTCCTGAAATTCGCATTCGTCCATGCTGGCGAAAGAAATGCTGCGAGGGTGTTTTTTCAGCGTGCCGTCCGACAGTTGTATGGCGTCATAGTGGCCAGCTTCGACAATAACCCACGCCCGGTAGGCGTCGAAAGATTTGCAAATGCTGATACTACCGGCACGTTTCTCGGCTATACGGTCAAGGTATTGCTCGGCGGCATCAAGCAACGCCGATTCACTCCCGCCATATGCCGCCAGGTATCTGGCGTAACCTGTGATAAGCCTGCGCTCGTTAGACGAGATCGCTCCGCCGGTAGGTTCCCAGTATTCAAAGCCGAGATTGAGTAAAGCAAAATAGCGGCGATGAAAGGCCGGATTGCGGACAAGCTTATAGTCGGCTTCCAGAACGGCGCCGAGCTTACATTTTGACTGCAGAAAATCGCTGGTCTCCTGCGTTGCAGGGATCAGAATTCCTTGAGACTGTTTTACTAAATGAAGTTGCGCCATCATATACTCCGAAGGCGCATTACTGTCAGGTGGCTGGTTGTTCAGACCAGCGCAGCAAGTATGAATTAGCTAGTTAATGGTCGTCAATTTTTTGAGCTCATTTCCTGGATTATTTCAGTCAGGGATGCTCTTGACCAAAGGTGCTCATCTTTTGCTATTTTTCTTGCGGCGATCTCACCATCAAGATTAGACAGCAGACGTCTGTCATTCTGACCCAATCGAAATGAGCACACCACTTTTCCGGACTCATCTGTTACGGTGGCCCAAAAGGCCCCTCTTCGCATTGGTTCGATACCATCAGTCACATTACCCCCTGAGCGACATACTGACGCACTCATGAAAACGGGCAGCAGCATCAAGGGTAACGCAAACGCGATGCTCTGGGATAAAGGCCGCCACCAATAGAAAAATACTAATAAAACCAGTCGTCGGCGCTTTCCCAGGTCTCCTGGAGAATTTCTGCAATGGTTTCTTTATCACCATCTATACCACCGAAAACACTGAGCCCATCAGCAGCAGCGCGACGAATAGATAATTTGCAGTCATCATATTTTTGATTTAATCGCCGTAAGAATTCCGCCTCTAACGCTGGTTCAGCACCGTCAGGAATTTTTTTAGTTTTGTCGATGGCCACTTCGATTCTCATAGTATCACCCCACTCAAACCACTGTACAAATAAACAGTATACCTAAAAATTGAAGCGATCAATCTCCTGATGCAAAAAATTGTTAAATTTCAAGGTCCCATAAGAGTAACGCTATGATTTCTTCTATTAATTCATGATTTGAGAATGATAATCACTATCAACTATTGACAGCGATAAACTAAGAGGTGTAACTTCAAACATGAAACTGTATATACATACAGTATAAGAAGGATAGATAGATATGAAACAATCACTTGACTATGTAGTGGACGTCCCCGTTGATACTCTTATTGTTACAGCAGATCCCTCACAACCCGCAATCTGGACGAACACCTCCGAGATTGAAAATGCGATTCAACAGAGTGCTTATGTTGCAAGTAACGCTATGCTCAATTACCTCCAAAAACATGCCGGCGACATTTTTGTCTCCGAGATGAATTTTGGATTTCAGGAAGACGCTAAGCGTTTACTCGCTGCCAACGGCAAGGTATCTAAAGCCCAATCTAATCTGAATGACTCAAAATCGGCATTTGACAGGGCAAAAGAAAATGGAACACCGAAGCAAATCGCCCAAGCAAAACTCAATTATCTTAATGCCCAAAAAAATCTCTATCAGGCTCGTAATGAAATGCGTCAAGTTTCTTCGGAGATGATGAGTCAGCAGATTTTATATAACAACGGATTAATTGGCTTTGGGATTGTGCCCGATGGTGAAACCCCTGACAGTCTTAATAATACATCAGGAAATTATCAATCCCAAATTAATCAAATGCAGCAGACAACAAATCAGGAGAATGATTTCATTAATCAGGTTAATGCCAACATAAATCAGACTACAAATGATTTGAACACTATCAACGCTGGTGGCTATCCTGATGGCTATAAAAACAATCGTGATTTAGCTATTCAGACATCAATGACTTTGGCTGCACAAAGTGCAGAGAAAATCTCTCAGCATGCTGGGCAGAAAGCAGGTGAAATCGCCCGTAATCTAGCGAATACAGTCAGAGGAAGTAAGGTTCGCAATTATTCTGATGCTAAAAAGACTCTAGATAAGCTTTTAAAAAACCCCAAACTATCACTTAAACAGGCTGATAAGAATGCAATTAACCAAGCCATTACGGCTGATAAGATGAAATCTTTAGCCAAAGATTTTGATGCTTTAGGTAAAACATTAGGGTTTCTGGATAAAGGTTTCACCGCAAAAGATCTTTATGAAAAATATCAAACTGGCTATGTGACAGGAAACTGGCAACCTCTCATGCTCCAGATAGAAAGTATGGCTCTAAGCGGCATTGCTGCAGCATATACTTACAGTTTTGTAACGGGTATTTCACTGGGGGTTGCTGCTGCGGTAGGCATTACGCTGTCAGCAACAGCAGCAGCGATTGCAGCCGCAATTGCTGCTGCTGTTGTAGCCTCTTTCTTCGATGTAGATTTTGCAGAAAACCTTAATAACCAGTTAATTCCTAAGCTTTACTAACGTATAAAATGCTGGGGTATTAAGCCCCAGCATTTTTCCATCTTTTCATCATAATTATTGACGGAATAACGATTATCCCCATGACGGAAATCACTGTCATTATATAGAAAAAAAAGAGGAGTAAAAGATAATATATCACAGAGCTAAAATAAGAATAAGAAAACACTCTAAATAAATAGTTAGCATTAATCAGATCCGAAGGCTCCATTACCATCGACATAAATATCAAAACAAGCAAAACAATCACACAGCCAATGAATACCCTTGAAAAATAATGCTCACCATTTATTTTTTTAATATCAATAACAACACACATTAACAAAGAAAATAACACACCAACAAAAAAACCAATATACATTGAGTAATTGTTAAGGATGATACTAACTGGTAAATAGTCACTATTAATCATACCTCCCTTTAGGTAAGGAAGCAGCCCCCCTAGCAGCCCGACTATGTCGTATCCAAACCATGCTATGAAAGTAAGGAATACCGCACTCAACAAATACCCGCAAAATAAGATAAAAAACTGCAGTTTACCATTTTTCATATTAACCTTCCCTCACTTGTCAACATACATCGAAAACAAGCTCAGATGCTCCAGCATCTAAAAATAATATTATCAATTGATAATATTGTAAATGTTCCACTTTGAAATAATAAAATCCCCTCTGGTGCTGAGGGGATTATAGTTTAAGCCGCTGCCCGCGTCTGACACATTTCCGGCAAATTTGCCCTTACCAGTGCTTCAGCAAAAGGCGGAGGCACAGCGTTACCACAGCGCGCAACCTGCTTATCCTTCGCATATTTCACGCCGCGGTAATCTTGATCGATGATGTACCACTCGGGGAAGCCCTGCGCCCGGTAAAGCTCATGCGGCTGTAGCATGCGCATTCCAATGTCGACAATGCGATATGTCACCCCGGCGATTTCCACCAGTCCGGTGCTATCCTCCCCGCAGTATTCCTGCAGGAACGCCAGCACCTGCTGTGCGCGCTCTTCGTCATAATCCTCTACCGCCAGGGTCGTTTTAAACTCCCCTACGTGCTGGCCGCCGGCAGTGATAGTCGGCATCGGCTCGTCAGTAGGCTGGCCGTCACGGCAAATACCGCGCAGTTTAACCAGATGGGAAGCGACTAATGCGTGGTGATCGACAGTCGTTACTGAATGCGCTGGCTCATCCAGCCCCACGCCGGCGCCCTGATAATTCCCTCCGTAGTGTTTTGCCAGAAATGCCCCAACAACCGCATGTTTCCCGCCACCAGCCACAACGGTTCCCAGCGGCTTATCCAGTCCTGGCGCGCGAGGTGCCTGACCGGGCCGTTCTCCGTATCCCGTTTGAATGAGCGTCGGCACAACCAGCTGCGATTTACCGCCGCCGCCCGCGGTGATTGTTGCGCTTGGTGCGTCGGCACGGTGTCCGATGCTGGCGCCAAACTGCCGGGCAATGACTGGCGCGACCACACAAGCTCGTGACTGTTTCAGGATTGTGTGGGCGGGTTTATCGATCGGGCGTGGTTTAGCCTGGTACTCGCTGCCACCGTTGCCAACAAGGAACGGGACAAGGCCCGCCTCAACAATACCCAGAGCGTGACCATTCCCGCCCGGGTGCCTGGACGAGCCGGCGGTCACTGTCGGTACCGGTTCGGTAACTGGCTGCCCGGTAGCCCCTGTTCGGAATTTTGTCAGATGAGGTACCGCAATCGCGTAGCCGTGGGTTTTCGTAATCGTCTGCAGCGGATCGTCCAGTGCCTGCCCCCGGAAACAGTCGTATTTTCCGCGTGTCGTTGTGTGATTGCACTTCACGATGAACGGCGACGCGCTGTCGATAACAAAGCGCTGGATGCCGCGGGCAATACGTTTCAGAGTATTGACCGCCAGCGTCTTTTTGCGATCGAAGATGCTCGGCGCGGGGATAGACCAGTCTATGCATTCCGCAGCTGTTCGCCATGGTGCCAGTTTTCCAGAAATCACCGCCGGCGATTTCGGGTCTCCATGAGTGGCTTCCGGCCAGACTATCGGTTGCCCGTCCCGGCGCATGACCATGAAGAACCGCTTACGGATGGTCGGTGCTCCATAATCGCATGCGCGCAGCTCGCGATACTCAACGGTGTAACCCAAACCATTTACCAGCCGTGTAGCATCCTCGCTATCCAGCGCAATATTCAGAAATTCGCAGCATTCGGCCAGCGCTGGATGGTTCGCTGGGATCCCGGTTGTCAACATGCCGACAAATGCAAGGAATGTTTCGCCAACGCGGTCAGGATCTGGGCGCATTTCTGCCGCAAGCAGCGGCCCCCACGTTTTGAACTCTTCGACATTTTCCAGCATCATTACCCGCGGGCCAACATCAAGCGCCCAGCGGATAACGATCCACGCCAGCCCACGAATCGCCTTTTCAACTGGCTTAGCCCCTTTCGCTTTTGAAAAGTGGCGGCAGTCCGGCGAGAACCATGCCAGCCCAACCCGGCGGCCGGCGGTCGCAACTTTCGGGCGAACCGAATAAACCGACTCGCAGTAATGCAGCGTGTCCGGGTGATTAGTGGTATGCATCGCTACCGCGTTCGGGTCATGGTTAATCGCAATATCCACGCTGCGCCCTATCGCCAGCTCGATGCCAGTTGAGGCGCCGCCGCCGCCAGCAAAGTTATCAACGATGATTTCACTCTCTCTCACGCGTATTTCTCCATGGCGCTGGCCAGCGAACGAGCCGCGGCGATAATTGACGGTACCGGCATTTTTTCCAGCCACATCCGGTTGATGTGGTGCTGCAGGCGGCGCTGGTGATGCGCCGGGAGTTCCCCGGCGTTTTCTACTTCTGACAGGACCATCGCTACTTCAGCGGGCCATACAGTTTCAGGCACGTCCACCAGCAGAAGGCTTTCCAATTCCTGAATGCGTTTGCAGGCATATTCCAGTGAAGGATCCACTACCTTACCTCCACTTCAATCCGGGCGATGGCCGCGTCGGCCTTCTGTACCTCAGGATGTTCGTCATAGTCAGGCAGATAGCGGCGAGCGACAGCGGACAGAGAAACCAGAGCCGCAAGCAGGTCGTCGCGTTGCCCAGCAACTTTCGCATTCTCAATCGCTGCTTTCTCAAGCTGGGCTTTGTGTTTTTTGTACGCTTCAAAGGCATGCCAGGACTGGCCTCGGCGCACGCTGGCAGTGATATCTGCAACTTGTTCAGGCATCAGCGTGGTCAGAGGCTGCACCGGGCAAATCAGCACCTGCCCGGCGTCCCAGTCGAAGCCAGCCTGAATAGACTCAACCTCGACGGAAGGTGTTGCTCCGATACCGCCTGGCGAATGGATGATGATCGTAATTGCAGGGTCACGGCGTTGCGTCAGTGGGTTAGACCAGATACGGGTCATCAGCTCAGAGAATTTAGAAAATTTCACACTGCACTCTCCTCAAACAGAACTTCGCCTTCAATCCCACCGACCTGATAAACGATCGAACCATCTTCCCGATATTCCATCGGTGCAGCGCTCCAGCCTTCCCCTTTGGGATCGTCATCGTCACCAACTTGAACAAAACCGCCAGCGACTACACGGGCCGGGTACATTTCGCCCTCAGTCCAGTATCCCTCGGTGTCTTTGATGCAGAGTATTTGCATTAAAGTGCTCATTTGCTGCCCCCCTCAATCCGTTTGAACTCAATAACCCAAACCCATGGATTGGAATTCCAGGATTCTTCGCCGTAGATGGATTTCCAGAGGGTTACGAATGAGCCGCGGGCGCTCAATTGATGCTGTGTCCAGCCTGGCTGATAGTGCTGCCAGAATCCACCTCGCAGCGTCCCTACTCCTTCGGCCTGAGCATCGCGCTCGCTGATAGCGTTTAATCGCTCCACACGCAAATCAGTGATTTCCAGCAGAATCCGGCTGGCCCAGCGCGGCATGTGAATTGATGGCGTCCAACCTTCTGCAGGCCTGCTTGAATCAGGGTAATCCGCCTTGTAATCACAAAGATCCGCAGCTTTTGAAATGCCCTTCTGTATCTCCTCAATTTCTTCTTCAGAAAGCCAGAAACCATTGAATGTTTCGCGAACCCATATGCGATGCCCCGGCTTACCAAATGCGCTGTTCAAATAGTTTCTCGCCGACAGCTCCCCGGCCAATTCATTGCCAGCCAGCTCGCACCCAAGGTTTTTATCTAATACCGGAAACTTTACCGGGCGCCGTGTCTGCGTCTTCCTGCCGTCGAGAATGGCGCGAACCATCTCAGCGTTGAAAATCATTCCGCGTTCGATCATTTGTCGGCCCCCTCGCGCATTTGTTCTAGCATCTGATCGGTGGCAGTACATCCATAGTCGGAGCAGTTAGGACCGCCGCAGTTCTCGCAAACCGGCTTATCACCGAGCACCCAGCGCAGAGCCGCAGCATATTCACCGCTGGCGGTTTCGAGAACCTTGGTAATTTCTTTTCGTGATTTGATGCGCGGCTTTGCTTCGCCGAGAACAGCACGCTGACGCTTGGCTTTTTCGTGGCCTTTAGTACCAGCGGTTGCTGATTCAATCTCTTTCACTTTTTTACGCTGCTCTTCCGGGGGAAGCGTGCCAAGCTGGCGGGCCTGGGTAACGGTAACTGTGCCAGACTCCACCGCTTGCCGGACAGCTTGAGTCGCTTCGAGGAGGGAGAGCGTTGAACGAACGGTCTGAACGCTACAGCCAAACAACACCGCAATATCGTCCTCGTCGAGACCGCGATCCAGCGCATCTGACATTTTTTTAGCCCGGCCAAGCGGTGTATCAGGTCGGCGAATTTCGTTTTCGCTGACCATATATTTAGCCATCTGATTTGCTGATCCGCGCTTAACGACTCCAGGAACAAGCAGTGGGTCTTTGCCTTCTTTCAGACGGAGTTTATTTGCCTCTAGGGTATGTTTAACGCGCTGACGGCCAACAACTACGCAGGTGAGCCCCGTTTCAGGGTCTTTCCAGACGATGATCGGCTCCAGTACACCCAGCTCCGCAATGTTCAGTACCATCCCTTCCTCGATCGGCAGGTGTACACGCTCGTCGTAAAGTGGGTGGGTCTTATCGGTGACCAGGTGCAGGTTTTCAGGCTCAAAGTTGAGCACGTTTGTTTTGCCGCTGGCGCCGTATACGTCGATTGAATTTTTAGCCATGCATAGCCTCCTGAACATCTAAAACGCGTTGAAATACTGGACTACCGAGCAGGCTGTAATTCAGGCCGGTGACCGCTTTTGGCGCCAGTCCATACCGCTTCATATCAAAATCGATGATGGCGCGCTGATCGCGGAATAAACCTGATCGGCCATGACGAACGACCTCGCCTGTGGCTTCCGCCTCGCGGAAATACTTCAGGACGGTATCGCGGCTCAGGCCCAGTTTTTTCATTGCTTCGGTGGTCGTCAGGCGCCCATGATGCTTAGTGATACGAATCAAGGCACTGACGTACTCACGGCGCTCTGCTGCTGATAATGCTCTAGCCATGGTTACGCCCTCTCCCAAGGCCAAACTTCGCGCGGATTTCAGCGATTTTGTTTAAGCCCTGCTCTTGTGTTAATGGTCTTCCGCCAAGCTTCTGGATCTGCTTAACTGGCTCCGGAATTACTTCACCCGCGTTAAGCCGACGAACCATGCGCAACAGTTCTTCAGATGCTTTGCGGCGTAATTCGGAGTCGCTTAATCCCTTCGCGCGCATATCGGTATACAGACCGGTAACCATCCAGTAGCAGGCTTTGTGTTTCAGCGTTATCGGTGTGATTTTGTGTTCAGGCCATGGGTAGGACTCAGCGTCCGGATACTGACCGCGGGTCCGGCAATACTGGTAAACCATATCAACCAACTCACTCGCATCTGGAAGGCCTACCGTCACCGCCTCCTCAGAACGACACCAGGCAACAAACTGACCAGGTGATGGCATGAAGGGTTTTTCCTGCTTGCGAGCAACCCGCATGCCGGCGTTAATCTGTTCCATGGTAGTGATCCCGTTTTCCTTGAACGCCAGGAGCCACTGGCGACGCATCTCGTTGAGGTCTTCCGCCGATTTGTTGGCCAGCGCCGGGAATACGGCGAGCAGCTGGCGAAACAGTTCGTTGAATACCTCAGCCGTCTTTATCGCCTGATGTGCAAAGCTCTGTGCCTCCTGGATTTCAGGCATGCCGGCGGCGATACGTTGAAAGTTATTCCGATCGAAGTTATGCATGCTTTCTGCGATAGATTTCATTCGAGTACCCCATCTATCCAGTCGGTATTGTCCAGCGCACTGGCGCCTGATGTGGTTTTAGATGGGCCCGTGCTGCGCAGGCGCTTAGTCGTCAGCTGATCCCACTGCTTGCGTAGTTTTGATGGGCTGAGAATGTTGTTTTGCCAGAAATCGTCTTCATTGGCCCACTTAAACAGTTCGCAGATTTCGTAATGGCTGCGTTTGTCCTGCATGCGCATCAGGCGAATGGTGTTAGCCCATTCAACCCAGTTCGGTTCTGACAGGGAGGCATTCACGGTCAGGGCTTTATCGAAAATCCATCGCGCGGCTTTGAGGTCGTCAGCTGTTCCCCAGGATTTTCCTGCAGGGGTATATACCCCATCGACAGCTTCTGGATGACGAGAGAGAAATTTCAAAGTTTCCCCGTTTCGGGATTCTTTAGAATTCCGAGACGAAGATCTTTTAATATTGTTTTTGTTATAGTCTTGGGTGTCTACCGTTTCCGGGAAGGTTTTTTCCGATTCCGGGAAGAGTTTTCCCGTTTTCGGTTTATCCAAAATCCAGGCGGATAGCACAGTATTTATACCGACAGTTTTCATCACACCATGCTTGTGACTAAAAATAATTCCCCGTGCCGCGAGTAGCTTTATCGCATCTGAAACATGGGAATCACTCAAACCGGTTAACTCAGAAATGACGGTATTTGTCACCCGATCCTGTTTTTTGTTCCATCCGTAGGTAAGCCAGATAACTGCCTCAAGACACTGCCACTCGCGCCCGGACATGCGCAGCCGCGGTTTGAGCTTCTGTATCTCATTGGCGATCCTAGTATAGCCGTTGGACAGGTCGGCCATGCGACCTCCCGTTAGTTCGGTTTTGATTGGAAAATTGATAACTTCAGCGGTATTTGACATACTCACCTCGTGAATTGAGTTCCCTTTGTTCACAACCTGAAGACTGATTGTGTTGGCGCACAGCAGTCTTCCCCTTAAACTCGATATATCCGGGATGAAATTTCTTTTTAGCCTCCAGATAACATTGAATTGCTTTGTCTTTTTCACGAAACTCGCCGAGAAATATTGATTTGCCGCTTAGGGATATTCTCGCAACCCATTTTCCGTTTCGTGGATTCAGGCTTACCCCTTGGCTTCCGCTGGTATTACGCTCGGGTTTCCTAGAGTTCTGCATGTTGATTGCATGGCTAACCAGCCTTAGGTTGTTCCATGAGTTGTCATTGCGAATCCCGTTTATATGGTCAACCTCCACATCATCCGGAGGTAACTTGCCGGTCATAAAGTAAAACGCCAGACGATGTGCCTGAAATCCCATGCCAAACATAGTGATGCGCACATACCCTTCTCTGTTTACGGATCCAGCAACTTCACCAACCTTATTTCGGTTGTTAGAGGCTTTCAGACGGATAAAATCGCCACTATCAGATTCATAAGCCAGATAGTCAGGAATGCGGGCTAAATTGCTTTCATTGAAATTTTTCAAATGCTTACTCCTTTCAGAACAAACAAGCCTGGTCGCCGCCCTTTCGCACTTTGCGCTTTGCTTCCCGGCGTTCAGCTGCGCTGGTCTGCTTCTCTGCCCATAACTTTGCGTGTCGCATAACATCGTCAAACATTCCCCCCTTGCGGCTTGCCTGTGACATCCGCTTGTACATATCGACCGCCTGGTATGCCCCCCCTGAGCCACTGCTTGCGTGAAGCCCTCGCGAAGAAGTTCCTCGCGTACGTTCTTCTCAATAAATTCGATGTGATTCATGGATACTCCACTTACATCACGCCCAGCATTGAGCTCACAATCGTCATCAGCGCTCCTGTCTGCTCAGGCATTAGCCTGAACAGCGAAGCTATCCCCTCGCTAACCTCCTTCAATTTCTGGTGCTCTGGCGCGTTCAGCATCACAGCCTGCTTTGCTTCGGCGCACTCCTTAATTGCTGAAGACAGGCGCGACAAAACATCGTCATGGGGAACCAGCCGGTTGCGGTATTCCAGCGGGAGAACGGCCATGATTGCCGGCGAAAGAAGACGCACATACTCGCGGTATTTATCCGACTCGACCTGGTTATCCAGATAGCGGAATAATTTCTGCCGGGCACGGCTGAGGTCTTCGGGAAATTCGATCCCGTCACCGCCCTGCTGGCGCCACTCTTCGATGATGTATGCGGAAACAACATCCTGACCTGCAACTGATGCCCAGGCGCGAACGGCAGAACGAATGCCGTCATGATCTGCCACTCTCAGCTGATTTCGCTTTATCAGAGCTCCAGCGTTGAATCCGGTATTTTGTTGAAAGGAAAATGTTTGCATGGTCATCCTTCCTGGTTTGGTAGGCCGTCGGTGGGGTTTGGATAAATATCTTTGCGCATTTGATGCGGCGTAATAGTCCAGCCCAAGACTTTGCATAACGGGATGACTCGATTAGCAGGGATTTGCCCGCTAAGCCAGAGACTTACGGTTTGTGGTTTTGTACCAAGCTCAATGGCGATTTCGGTTTGGCTCTTAAGTTTGCAAATCTGCCGCTTCAGTTCAGGTTTCATATAGCCTCCTTTAAAATTTCAAGGAAAACTATACATGCAATATTCAAGTGTTTCTAGTTTTTCTTGAACAAGTCTTGAAGTGATGTTTACAAGGTAGGTTTGTAGAATGGAAGGTATGAAAGAAGAGAATAAAAATTTCGCCTACCGCATTCAGCTCATACTCCAGCAAACAGGTTGGAACCTATCTGAACTGGCGCGTAGGGTTGCAGTAAGCCCACAAGCGACTCATCAATGGTCGAGGGGCGATACTACAGCCAGAGGAGAGCGACTAAAAAGACTCTCCGCTGCAACAGGGAAGCCCGGGCACTGGTTCTTCTTGCCTGCAGGCGAAGAGCCTAGCGAAGAGGAGCTCAAGGAACTAGCTAGCACTACTCCTCTCGATGACAAAGAACAAGCATTGTTAGCGCTATTCAACCAAATGCCAGAGGCAGAGAAAAACAGGCTTATTGTTCATGCCAAAGGCGTATTGAAAGAACTCGACCTCCTTAAAGGCGACGTCGCCGACATCATCAAAAATATCTCTAACTAACGTAAAGATCAGCTGACCTGCAAGGTTGTGCTGTTTTTTTACGCCCTCAATTTAAAGTATTTCTATAAATCAACTTTACAGTTTCTAGAATTACTTGTAATGTTTAGCTCATCGACAACAAACGCATTGTTGTCAGGTGGTAAACGTTCCGCTGGCCGGCGACAAGGCAGAGGTTGAAATGAGTAAGCAAGGCATCAGAGCCCTGATCATTTCGGCAGTTATCGGGCTCATCTTCTGGGTTTTATTCATCATATGCATTGCGGGGGTTATCTATGGTTAATCCAGTTCCAAACAGCGGTCGCGCAATACCAATGCGTAATCCGCGCACCGGCGCGCCCTGGTCTGTTTCATACGACCATGTTCGCAAAACCTATTTCCATGAACCGCAGGGAAATCTGCGCTTTATCCGTCAGCCCTTTTACTCAAGGGAGCTTGCGCCCTATCTCGTTCCGGCAGGTACCCACTGATGAGCACAATGTTCGCTCTGGTGATAACCGTCGGCATGCTTATTGGCGGTAATCAGGATGTTTTGCTGGGTGTATATGACAGCGAGAAAGCATGTGAGGAAGCTGCTGTTGAACAAGGTGTAAAGGGCGAATGCCTGCCATTGAAAGGCGTTCTGGCTGAACACCCCGCCGGATTCACCGCACAGATGCAGGAGGCGTTATGCAGAAACGATGTGCGTATTGCCGCAAGGCACTGGAGGAAGGAAAAGTTGTGAAGATGACCATTCTCATCATTCATGGCACGCAGTTAGTACCACGTGAAAGAACGTATTGCTCGAAACGTTGTGGCGAATACGACGCCATGGCCAACGAGGCCTAACGTAAAACCCGCCGAAGCGGGCTGTACGTCCGGTGCCACCGACCAAAGTTACACCGTAAATTACCAAAACCAATGCACACCCAATGGGCGCTATCAATGGCCCGGGGATTCTAACACCCAAAATTGAGGCTATCACATGGAATATTTTTATCTGATAAAGGCAACTCAAAAATCGGGTAAAGCCGATGCCATTATCTGGCGTTCCGCAAAATCCGAAGCTCGCGCGCAGCTGCAGTTAGACGTTGATCTGGAAGATGCAGAAATCGAAACCGGGCGCGGCAAAGACTACCTGAAACCAATCCGGACCGATTTCCCGGTATTTAATGACCTTCCCGCTGAAGGTGTTCTGGATTTTGAATGGTGCAAGCGCTATCAGCTCGGCGACGACCAGCGCACCTGGCAGGTTATCCCTGGGGCTGTTGCTGATTCAACCACCGCTGTTGAAGGTGAGATCGTTAACGATGATTCAGACGATAACGATTCTGCTGCTTCCGACGATGCGGTTTCAGGCGATGAAAACTCCCTCTACAACCTCGCAGAAATGCCATTTCGCATTCAACTGCTGGCACAGCACATGGCAGAAGAAGGCCACGTTTATCACATCAGCATCCCGCATCGCGGCCGCCTTTCCGCCATGGAAATGGATACAGATAACTCGGCCGTCCAGGATCTGATTTTTGCCGCTGAAAGTATTCCTGAAATAAAGAAATACGACATGCCAGCTTTGTGGAAATTTACGAGCGCGAATAAAAAGGTCTTCCCTGAAGGTAAGCGCCACGAACTTGGCAAGCGTATACAGTTTGCGAAATTGTGGTTCGAAACCAATGTTATCGATCGCGGCATCCTTACCAGGGAATGGGCAGCTGGCAATCAGATTTCAGCAGTTCCCCATACTGACACTCACGCTACACCCGAACGCTATAAACGCGCCGTAACGCAAAATATCGCGAATCTGGCTATTGAGATCGCTATTGCTCAACTGTACCCGGATGCAGAGCCTGGAAAAATCAGCCGCCCTCAACTCATCGGTGCCAAAGACCTGGTAGACAGGAAAGAGGATGTGCATGTTAAGGCGCTCAAGATTCTGAGCAAAACTACAGATATTCTTGATTACGACGCAAATAGCATATTCGGCGTCACCCGGGCCATTAAATGGAATGGCGAAGAAAGCACGTCAGAACTACGGGCAATGGTTCGTAACTGGCTTGCGGCTAATGGCATGTATGAAAACGGCGAGCGCTCAAAAGGCTATCCGGAGTGGGAAGAGGATCCGCGCGCGGGCCGTCAATCAAATATCATTGAACAACCTCACGAAGATCTGACCGAAACCAAACAACCTGAAATTGCAAAAGTCAGCGCTGGCATGTACTCCATTGAAGGCCTCATGGCCGCCCCTGCCCCAAAGAGCGACAACGAAGAGGCCACCAGCCATGTGCAGATGGAAGAGACTCAGCAGGTCAAAGACGAAACTGATAATCCGGTACCAGCAGGCGAAAGCGCTGATGCGGATGCTGAAGAAACAGATGCCGTAAACGCACGCAAAATTCTAACTGAGCGCTGCCCTGACCTGGCCGCTGCGGTTCTTCGGGACCAAGAACCAACAACAACAACACAGGAAGTTTCCGACGAAGAACCAGACCAGAAACCGACGGCGCCAGCATGGCCGGAATACTTCGAGCCTGGCCGATATGAAGGTGTACCGAACGAGGTTTATCACGCCGCCAACGGCATCAGCTCCACGATGGTAAAAGATGCCCGGGTATCACTGATGTATTTCGAAGCGCGCCATGTCTCAAAAACTATCAATAAGGAACGCTCGCCGGTTCTGGATATGGGCAACCTGGTGCATGCGCTGGCACTGCAGTCGGAAGACATGGATAAAGAGTTCAGCGTCGAGCCCGAAATCCCGGAAGGTGCATTCACCACCACGGCTACGATCCGCGCCTTTATCGACGAGCACAACGCCAGCCTGCCGTCGCTGTTGAGCGCCGACGATATCAAAGCATTACTGGATGCACATAACGCCATCCTGCCCGCGCCGTTCCCGCTTGGGGCATCCGTTGACGAATCCTATGCGTCATATGAGCAACTCCCGGAAGAGTTCCAGCGCATCGAGAATGGGACTAAGCATACCGCTACGGCAATGAAGGCCTGCATCAAAGAATACAACGCCACCCTGCCCGCGCCGGTTAAAACCAGCGGCAGCCGCGACGCATTGCTGGAACAGCTGGCAATCATTAATCCTGACCTGGTCGCACAGGAAGCCCAGAAGCCGCAACCACTGAAAGCCTCCGGTACCAAAACGGATCTCATTCAGGTTGTGAAATCCGTTAATCCTGACGCGGTATTCGCCGACGAACTACTGGATGCCTGGCGCGAGAACCCGGAAGGAAAAGTGCTGGTTACCCGTCAGCAGCTAAGTACTGCACTGGCCATTCAGAAAGCACTCCTGAATCACCCGACCGCCGGGAAGCTACTGACCCACCCGAGCCGCGCAGTCGAGGTAAGCTATTTCGGAATTGATGAGGAAACCGGTCTAGAAGTTCGCGTGCGCCCCGACCTTGAGATAGACATGGGCGGCCTGCGCATCGGTGCGGACCTGAAAACCATCAGCATGTGGAACATCAAGCAGGAAGGCCTGCGCGCCAAATTGCACCGGGAAATCACTGAGCGCGATTATCACCTCAGCGCGGCTATGTACTGCGAAACCGCAGCGCTGGATCAGTTCTTCTGGATTTTCGTCAACAAAGACGAGAACTACCACTGGATCGCCATCATTGAGGCATCCGAAGAACTGCTGGAACTCGGCATGCTGGAATACCGCAAAGCGATGCGCGCCATAGCTAACGGTTTCGACACAGGCGAATGGCCGGCGCCGATCACCGAAGACTACGCCGAAGAACTTAACGATTTTGATATGCGCCGTCTCGAAGCGCTGCGCGTACAGGCATAAGGGGGATATGACGATGGAAAACACCAATATTGTTACCACTGAGCAACAGACTCCAAATACCATTTCTGCAAGTAACGCCATCTTCAACGTGCAGGCGCTCGGCCAGCTAACGGCGTTTGCAAACCTGATGGCAGATTCACAGGTGACGGTGCCAGCACATCTTGCGGGTAAACCAGCCGATTGCATGGCGATCGTTATGCAGGCGATGCAATGGGGCATGAATCCATACGCAGTAGCGCAAAAAACACATCTGGTAAACGGTGTTCTCGGATATGAAGCCCAGCTTATAAACGCGGTAATCGCCAGTTCCAGCGCTATTAAAGGTCGATTCCATTACCGTTACGGTGGCGACTGGGAGCGCTGCACCAGGACTCAAGAGGTCACCCGGGAAAAGCACGGCAAAAACGGGAAATACAGCGTTACCGAACGGGTGCGCGGCTGGACTGATGAAGACGAAATCGGGCTGTTTGTTCAGGTCGGTGCGATTCTTCGCGGTGAGTCAGAAATCACCTGGGGTGAGCCGCTTTATCTCTCGGGTGTTGTAACTCGTAATTCTCCTTTGTGGGTTTCTAACCCGAAACAGCAAATCGCTTATCTGGGCGTCAAATACTGGGCGCGGCTGTATTGCCCGGAAGTCATCCTGGGTGTTTACAGCCCGGATGAGGTTGAACAAAGGACCGAGCGAGAAATAAACCCGGCGCCGGCGCAAAGAATGTCTGTGGCAGAGATCACCAACGGAACAGACATCATCACCAGCGCGCAGGATTCAGCTCTCAATATTGATTCCCTGGCAGATGATTTCCGTGACCGCATTGAGCGCGCCGAATCGGTCGATGCAGCAAAAGCCATCAGAGCTGATCTGGATAAAGAGAAAGCTGTACTGGGTACTGTTCTCTTCACCGAACTGAAAGGTAAAGCAGTGCAGCGCTACTTCATGGTTGATGCCAAAAACAAAGTTGAGGCTGCCATAAATTCACTTCCTAACCCGGGAGATCCGGAAGCCGAAGCATTATTCGCGAAGGCAGAAAGCACCCTGACCTCATCGCACCGACACCTCGGTGATGAACTGTATGACCAGTTCCGCATCACCCTGGATGACATGAAACCGGAATACATTTGCTAACCAGAGAGGGAGGGGAAACCCTCCCTGATAAGGAATGTGTATGCTACTGATAAACCGAAGCAAGCAATCTCCTCTCGGACGGCAGGCATGCGATGCGGCACTGGCAAAACACGTTGAGCTTTATGGCGATTATGGTCGGCAGAAAACAAAGCGGACCTACACCGTGATCGTCCAGGGTTCAAAAATCACTGTAGAGATTGTTAATCGTAAATCCAGTTATGTGGCCACCGCCATGAACTGCGCGCGCAGGCTGCGTCATCTGCCTGGGCAATATAGCTAAGGAGTTTTAATGAACAATACATCGCACACGCAAGATGAAATTTTGATAACCGATGACGTTCTGGCAAGGTACAAAATTTCACGTAGCACGCTCTACTTCTGGAGTACCCCGTCCCGAATGCCGTCATACTTTTCTCAGCCGTTTCCGAAACCGAAAATAAATGGCAGCCCTAAGAGGTGGCGAATGTCTGATCTGCTGGCCTGGGAAGATAATGTGGGTATTAAACCAAAGGCTGACCAATCAGACTTTCCAGGTGATTCTGCCATACCCCAAGCCAATGGCGCTGATCATCAAGGTAATCATGCAGGTTATATCTCGCCATGACGCCGGACATATGATGACCGAGCAATTTTTCTATAACATGTGGCGGCGCGCCGAGCTCGGACAGGCGTGTCGCTATTGTTCTTCTCAGGTCATGGAGCGACCATGTTTTCATTCCCGTTCTGGCTATGATTTGAGCTGAAAACAAGGCGACATTAGGTTGAAGCGGGGGGCGATCATCTTCCGGTCCCTTATATCGTGACAGTGTCACAACATGATTTGAGACGGACATTTCCTTTTCCGCCTTCATCATTCTCACTACCGCTTCAGGAAGCGCCCTCCTTACTGATTTCCCTGTTTTATAATCACTTGCAGGTATTGTCCATGTCTCCTCCTGAAAATCGAACCAGTCCCATTTAGCTGTTCTTATCTCAGTACTTCGGCAACCGGTCATTAAGAGAAACTTCATAATCAGCTGCTGCCTGTGCTTCATCTCCGGAAGCGCATTCCATACAGTTTTGATTTCTTCGTCACTTAACCAACGATCTTTTACCGCAGCAGTCAGCCCGACATCAGAGCGTCTTAAGCTTTCTATGGGATTTACGTTAATAACCCCTCGATTGGAGCAGAAACGGAATGTGCGCTGCATTAATCCCAGCATCTGGCCGGTAACCACCCTTCTCCCCATACCATCAAAAAGGTTTAGCCAGTGCGCCTTCGTTGTCTGGTCAACAATCATGTCACCGAGCACGGGCGCGATATGATTATTGAAGTCCCGGCGGTTAACTTTTATTTTCACCAGCCCTTCAGGTATGCAGTAAAACTTTTCCCAGTAGTCGAACGCTTCTTTAACTGTCAGCGCTTCTGTTTTTTTCTGTTTCTCCAGCACCGTTTGCCGTCTCGGATCCAATCCTTCCGTCAACCACGCTCTGAACCGCTGCCGGCGCTCTCGGGCCTGAGATAATGATATGGTTGGATAATCGCCAATCGTCAGCTGTACGGCCTTCCCGTTCCATCTGTAGCGGTAAAAGAATGTTATACTGCCGGAAGTAGACAACCTGACATTCAAGCCGTGAGCGTCTGATATGACCTCGATTTTGTCTCTTTTTTTGGCAAGAGCTTTTCTTAATTTTGTGTCGGTAAGCAATGTGTACACTCCGGGAGAGGATATACACACCAGTGTACACATTATACGTAAATTGATAACCTTCGAATTAATGCAAAATAAAGAATCATAAAGCACAAGCTGGCAGCAAAGCTTTGCTAGCGTTGGAAAATTTAAAAAGACATCAATCATGATTAATAAACATAAAACAGGTTCATATGCCCTACGATAGCGTCTATCTGGAGAAGCGCCCGCCGGGTGCGCTGCGCACCGTTTGGCGAAAATTCTATGGCGATACTACCGCTATGATCGGCCTGTACGGCTGCGCGGCGCTGGTGCTACTGTGCGTTTTCGGCAGCTGGTTCGCGCCTTACGGTATCGATCAGCAGTTCCTTGGCTATCAACTGCTGCCGCCGTCATGGTCGCGCTACGGCGAAGTCTCGTTCTTTCTTGGTACCGACGATCTGGGCCGCGACGTTCTTAGCCGCCTGCTGAGCGGCGCGGCGCCAACGGTCGGCGGCGCGTTTGTGGTGACGCTGGGCGCTACCCTACTGGGTCTGGTGCTTGGCGTGATTGCCGGTGCGACCCACGGCCTGCGCTCGGCAGTAATGAACCATATTCTCGATACCCTGCTGTCGATCCCGTCACTGCTGCTGGCCATCATCGTGGTCGCCTTCGCCGGACCTCACCTCAGCCACGCGATGTTCGCCGTCTGGCTGGCGCTTCTGCCGCGCATGGTACGCTCGGTTTACAGCATGGTGCACGACGAGCTGGAAAAAGAGTATGTTATCGCCGCACGCCTTGACGGAGCGTCAACCCTGAATATTTTATGGTTCGCGGTGTTGCCAAATATTACCTCTGGGCTGGTTACGGAGATCACCCGAGCGCTATCGATGGCGATTCTGGATATCGCCGCGCTGGGTTTCCTCGACCTCGGCGCTCAGCTACCTTCCCCGGAGTGGGGAGCGATGCTCGGCGACGCGCTGGAGCTGATTTACGTTGCGCCGTGGACGGTGATGCTGCCGGGCGCGGCCATTATGATTAGCGTCCTGCTGGTTAACCTGCTGGGCGACGGGATCCGCCGCGCAATTATCGCCGGGGTGGAATAATGCCGTTACTCGATATCCGAAATTTAACCATTGAATTCAAAACCAACGAAGGCTGGGTGAAAGCCGTCGATCGCGTCAGCCTGACCCTCGCTGAGGGGGAAATTCGCGGCCTGGTCGGAGAATCCGGCTCGGGTAAAAGCTTAATTGCCAAAGCGATTTGCGGCGTCACCAAAGACAACTGGCGGGTGACCGCCGACCGTATGCGTTTCGACGATATCGATCTGCTGCGTCTCTCAGTGCGCGAACGGCGTAAACTGGTGGGCCACAACGTCTCGATGATTTTTCAGGAGCCGCAATCCTGTCTCGATCCTTCCGAACGTATCGGCGAACAACTCACGCAGAATATCCCCGGCTGGACCTTTAAAGGCCGCTGGTGGCAACGTTTTGGCTGGCGCAAGCGGCGCGCCATTGAGCTCTTGCACCGCGTGGGGATTAAAGACCATAAAGATGCGATGCGCAGCTTCCCCTACGAGCTGACGGATGGTGAGTGTCAGAAGGTCATGATCGCCATCGCGCTGGCTAACCAGCCGCGGCTGCTGATCGCCGATGAACCGACTAACGCCATGGAGCCGACAACACAGGCGCAAATCATCCGCCTGCTGACGCGGCTGAACCAAAACAACAACACCACGATTTTGTTGATCAGTCACGATATGCAGATGCTCAGTAAATGGGCGGACAAAATTAACGTCATGTACTGCGGGCAGACGGTGGAAACCGCGCCGAGCGAGGAGCTGGTGACGATTCCTCATCATCCCTATACCCAGGCGCTGATTCGGGCGATTCCCGATTTCGGCAGCGCCATGCCGCATAAAAGTCGGCTCAATACCTTGCCGGGCGCTATTCCGCTGCTCGAACAGCTGCCTATCGGCTGCCGGCTCGGGCCGCGCTGCCCTTACGCCCAGCGTGAATGTATCGAAACGCCCCGGCTGGTGGGCGCGCGCAACCACCTCTATGCCTGTCACTTCCCGCTGAACATGGAGAAAGAGTGAAATGGTCGAAACATTGCTTGAAGTACGCAATCTGAGTAAGACCTTTCGCTACCGCACCGGCTGGTTTCACCGGCAAACGGTAGAGGCGGTTAAGCCGTTAAGCTTTACCCTGCGCGAGCGCCAGACTCTGGCGATTATTGGCGAAAACGGCTCCGGCAAATCGACGCTGGCGAAAATGCTAGCCGGGATGGTCGAACCCAGCACAGGCGAACTGTTAATTGATGACCATCCGCTGGCGTTTGGCGATTTCTCTTTCCGCAGCCAGAAGATTCGCATGATTTTTCAGGATCCGTCGACCTCGCTCAATCCACGGCAGCGAATTTCGCAAATCCTCGATTTTCCTCTGCGTCTCAATACCGACCTCGAACCCGAGGCGCGGCAGAAGCAGATTATCGAAACGTTACGCATGGTTGGTCTGCTGCCTGACCACGTCAGCTATTATCCGCATATGCTGGCACCGGGCCAAAAACAGCGTCTGGGCCTGGCGCGAGCGCTGATCCTGCGCCCGAAAGTAATCGTCTGCGATGAAGCGCTGGCGTCGCTGGATATGTCAATGCGTTCCCAACTGATTAACCTGATGCTGGAGCTGCAGGAAAAACAGGGTATCTCCTACATTTACGTTACCCAGCATTTGGGCATGATGAAGCACATCAGCGATCAGGTGCTGGTGATGCACCAGGGTGAAGTGGTCGAACGCGGCAGCACCGCCGATGTACTGGCCTCTCCGCTGCACGAACTGACAAAACGTCTGATTGCCGGCCATTTCGGCGAGGCGCTGACCGCCGATGCCTGGCGTAAAGACGGTAAATAATCCGAGGCGAAAATTGCGATGATTGTTCCGGTTCAGTTTTCTACCCTGCCGGTCACGCCGTGGAAAAACGGCGGTGGGGAAACGCGTGAAATTGTCAGCGTTGCCTCGCCAGATGCGCCGTTTCTCTGGCGCGCCAGTATCGCTACGCTGGAAAAGGATGGCCCGTTTTCTCCTTTTCCCGGCGTTGACCGAGTCATCACCCTTCTTGAGGGCCAGCCGCTGTGGCTACGGGGCGACAATATTGCTCAGCGCCTGATGCTCTGGCAGCCATGGGCTTTTGCCGGCGAATGGCCTCTTGCCAGCGAAGGCATTAGCGGACGCGGTCTCGATTTCAATATTATGACCCAGCGCGCGCGTGCCGCCTCGCGGGTTAGCGTCGTCGCTGAGCCGCAACGGCCAGGCGCGGAGGGTATCGCATGGGTTCTGCGGGGACACTGGCGGATGGCGGATACGATTTACCAGGCCGGCTCGGGGATCTGGTGGCAGAATCAACCGCCTGGCGAGCTGATCCCGCATTCTGAGGACGCCCGGCTTTTACTGGCGGAAATCGAGCGCCGCTAACCCCAGATCGCCGCAATATCAGATGGTATACTCTTGTACGCACGGTAGCCAAAGCGCGCCAGACCGTGGCAAATGGCAGAAAAATATCGTGACACAAGGGGTCGTCAGTGGGATATAATTCCCGGCTAAATTTGAGTTATTTTGAAATAACAACGCTAACCAGATGATTGTTAAAGTAAAAATACGCAATAACGATAAGGATTAAAAGCTATGGGTTTTCTTTCCGGTAAGCGCATTCTGTTGACTGGCCTTGCCAGCAAACTGTCCATCGCCTGGGGCATCGCACAAGCAATGCACCGTGAAGGGGCTGAACTGGCGTTCACCTATCAGAACGAAAAACTGAAAGGTCGTGTGGAAGAATTTGCCGCCGCGCTGGGTTCTAACATTGTCCTGCCCTGCGATGTGGCGGAAGACGAGAGCATCGAGTCTCTGTTCACCGAGCTGGCAAAAGTATGGCCTAAGTTTGACGGTTTCGTACACTCTATCGGCTATGCTCCGGCAGATCAGCTGGACGGCGACTACGTTAATGCGGTTACCCGCGACGGTTTCAAAATCGCTCACGATATCAGCGCCTACAGCTTTGTGGCGATGGCGAAAGCCTGCCGCGGTATGCTGAACCCGGGCTCCGCCCTGCTGACGCTCTCCTACCTGGGCGCAGAGCGCGCCATCCCGAACTACAACGTGATGGGTCTGGCGAAAGCCTCCCTCGAAGCTAACGTCCGCTACATGGCTAACGCCATGGGTCCGGAAGGCGTGCGCGTTAACGCCATCTCTGCCGGTCCAATCCGTACCCTGGCGGCTTCCGGTATCAAAGATTTCCGTAAAATGCTGGCGCACTGCGAAGCGGTCACTCCGATCCGTCGCACCGTCACCACTGAAGACGTGGGTAACAGCGCAGCATTCCTGTGCTCCGACCTGTCTGCCGGCATCTCCGGCGAAGTCGTTCACGTTGACGGCGGCTTCAACATCGCCGCCATGAACGAGCTGGAAATCAAATAAGCTGTTCACCCTCCTTACGTCCGTGAGGAGGGGTCTTTTCTGCATATTTACCCTTCTGTTATTCCAATCCGCTATTTGTTAGCACGTATCAATATTTTCTCCTGCACCAGGGTTAAGCCAGGATAGTTCCGCATAGCATGACCGCGAAACGGCGGTTTGCCACATACCGAACAAGGAACGCCCATGGAGCAACGCCGCGTTTACGGCAAAAACCACTGGTATCATGAGACCCAGTCAACAATCTGCCCGGTGGATGTATTGCCGCTCGTCCCTGAAGCCGCCCATGTCGAAGATCGTTTTCTCCTCGATCTCACGCTACCTGAAGATCTGCTTAAGGCGCATGCGCACTGGCTGGCACCCGCCAGACGGCTGGCTGATGCCCTGTTCCCCGCTTCTGTGAGCATAAATCGTCTACAGACATTTAGCGCCTATGACCGGCTTAGCACGGCGCTGACCGTCGCCCAGGTTTATGGCGTTCAGCGGCTATGCAATCACTACGCAGCCCGCCTGGCGCCGCTTCCCGGCCCGGACTCCTCGCGTGAAAGCAATCGACGCCTGGCGCAAATTACCCAATACGCCCGCCAGCTGGCGAGCTCTCCTTCACTGATCAACGCGCTCTCCCGCAGCCAGCTTGACGAAGTCGGCCTGACCAGTCGCGACATTATTCTTATCAATCAGATTATTGGCTTTATCGGCTTCCAGGCGCGCGCTATCGCCGCCTTTCACGCCGCGCTGGGTTACCCGGTGCGCTGGATCCCCGGGATGCCGCAGCAGGAAGATGCGCCAGAGGCGCTTTTCATTGCCCGAGAGAGCGACTGGCGGCCCGGTCTCGACGACTCAGATTTACGCTATGCCGATGATGAGCGTCAGTCGCTGCTGGCAAAATGGCAAAAGTATCCCGGCCTGTTTGAACTGGCGCCGCTGCTGGCGACCCAGGAACCGCCGCTGGATCTGCAGGAGCTGCTCCTGAGCCACCTCAGCGATCAGCCGCCGTTCGCCGCTCAGGTGGCGCTGATCGCAGCGCGGATTAACGGCAGCATCAGCTGCTTCAATGCCTGGGCCTCGCGATGTCCGGATTTTGCCGATGCTTTACGCGGTATCGTTCCTGACGCGCAGTCGCGCAGAGAAGAGCATGTCATCGAGCACCGGCTTTTACAGTCCGTACAGCTTTTAACCCGCTCCCCTGACCGTTTTAGCGCCGCCCACCTAAGCCCATTGACGGAATGCGGGCTTTCCCGCACCGCCGCCATCGATCTTCTCGCCTGGTGCGGGCTATGCGGTTGGATGAATCGTCTGAAAATCGCCCTCGGCAATGGATGTCAGCAGACGTAAAATGCTGAAACAGCGCTTGCTGCGGCAGGCATATTCGCGTAAAAATGTCAGCCGCTCTTTTAGCCACGAAAATAAGAAATTATGTTTCAGGACAACCCGCTGCTAGCGCAGCTTAAACAGCAACTGCATTCCCAGACTCCGCGCGTTGAAGGGGTCGTTAAAGGGACGGAAAAAGGGTTTGGCTTCCTCGAAGTCGACTCTCAGAAAAGCTATTTCATTCCGCCGCCGCAAATGAAAAAAGTCATGCATGGCGATCGTATTATTGCCGTGGTCAATACTGAAAAAGAACGCGAAAGCGCTGAGCCGGAAGAACTGGTTGAGCCGTTCCTGACGCGTTTTGTCGGCAAAGTTCATAAGAAAGACGACCGTCTTTCCATCGTTCCTGACCATCCGCTGCTGAAAGATGCCATCCCCTGCCGCGCTGCTCGCGGCGTAGAGCATGATTTTAAAGAGGGTGACTGGGCCGTTGCCGAAATGCGCCGTCATCCGCTGAAAGGTGACCGCGGTTTCTACGCTGAGCTCACCCAGTACATTACCTTCGGCGACGATCATTTCGCACCATGGTGGGTCACCCTGGCGCGCCATAATCTGGAAAAAGAAGCGCCGGATGGGGTAGCGACCGAGATGCTTGATGAGGGTCTGGAACGCCGCGATTTAACGGCGCTGACTTTCGTGACCATCGACAGCGCCAGCACCGAAGATATGGACGATGCGCTGTATGCCGAGCTGGCCGCTGACGGTAAGCTGCACCTGACCGTCGCCATCGCCGATCCAACCGCCTGGATTGCCGAAGGCAGCAAGCTGGACAATACGGCAAAAATTCGCGCCTTTACCAACTATCTGCCGGGCTTCAACATTCCGATGCTGCCGCGCGAACTCTCTGATGACCTCTGCTCCCTGCGCCCCAACGAAGTTCGTCCGGTTCTGGCCTGCCGTATGATCCTGGCTGCTGACGGGGCCATCGAAGACGATATTCAGTTCTTCGCGGCGACCATCGAATCGAAAGCGAAGCTGGCCTACGATGATGTGTCCGACTGGCTGGAAAATAACGGCGGCTGGCAGCCGGAGAGCGAGATAATCGCGCAGCAAATTAACCTGCTGCACGATGCCTGCCTGCGCCGTAGCGAATGGCGCAAAAACCACGCGCTGGTGTTCAAGGACCGTCCGGATTATCGCTTTGTGCTGGGCGAAAAAGGCGAAGTGCTGGATATCGTTGCCGAACCGCGTCGTATCGCTAATCGCATCGTTGAAGAGTCGATGATTGCCGCCAACATCTGCGCCGCCCGCGTGCTGCGCGATAAGCTCGGTTTCGGCGTGTATAACGTCCATACCGGATTCGATCCGGCCAATACCGAGCAGCTCGCGGCCTTGCTGAAAACCCACGATGTTCACGTTGATCCGGTGGAAGTATTGACGCTGGAGGGCTTCTGCAAGCTGCGTCGCGAACTGGACGCGCAGCCGTCCGGTTTCCTCGACAGCCGTATTCGCCGTTTCCAGTCCTTTGCCGAAATCAGCACCGAGCCGGGCCCGCACTTTGGCCTGGGTCTGGAAGCCTATGCAACCTGGACCTCCCCGATCCGTAAGTACGGCGATATGATCAACCATCGTCTGCTGAAAGCGATTATCAAAGGGGAAACCATCTCTCGTCCGCAGGATGACGTTGCGGTGCAAATGGCGGAACGTCGCCGCCTCAACCGCATGGCGGAGCGCGACGTCGGCGACTGGCTGTACGCCCGCTATCTGAAGCCGCAGGCCGGCACTAATACTCGCTTTGCTGCTGAAATTATCGATGTCAGCCGCGGCGGTATGCGTGTGCGACTGGTTGATAACGGCGCAGTTGCCTTTATCCCGGCCCCATTCCTCCACGCCGTACGCGATGAGCTGGTTTGCAGCCAGGAAAGCGGTACCGTGCAAATTAAAGGCGAGGTCGTGTATAAGGTGACGGATGTTATCGATGTCACGATTGCCGAAGTCCGCATGGAAACCCGTAGCGTGATTGCGCGCCCTGCCGCCTGATAGACTGTTCAATGCGGCTCCCTTACCCGGAGCCGCGTTTTAGCCCTTCCCGTAGGTGTTCCGCGCGTTGTCCGCTAATTATCGTCGATGAGTAAAGTTGTGCGTTTTTTTCGCTTCTCTTTTTCATCCGTTTTTAGCATCATTGATTTTATTCACATTTGTAACCAGGATAACGCCATGTCAGATCTGAATGCTCGCCTGCTCGCCCAACGTATCGATACCGTGCTGGATATTCTGGTTGCCGGGGATTATCACTCCGCGATCCATAACCTCGAAATTCTGAAAGCTGAACTTCAGGCGCTTTCGAACGACGAACAGGAAAACAAACCCGGCCAGCCTAAGGCCCCGTGGGAAATTTGATAATCTACACCGCCGCAATCGGGCATCCTGGCCCGATCGCTCGCCCAAACAGCCCTTAACTGCGAAGTTGCTATGAACGCCCGACAACAAAGTATTTTGCAAATGGTCATCGATAAAGGCCGTATGAGCGTGGCCGATCTCGCGAAAATGACCGGTGTCTCTGAAGTCACCATTCGCCAGGATTTAAACTCATTAGAAAAGCAGAGCTACCTGCGACGTACCCACGGCTTCGCCGTTCCGTTGGACAGCGAAGATGTGGAAACCCGCATGATGACCCATTTCGCCATTAAGCGAGAGCTGGCTGCGCGGGCCGCTACGCTCGTCTCCTCCGGGGAAACGGTATTTATCGAAAACGGCAGCTGCAACGCCCTGCTCGCCCGTACGCTTGCCGAGCGCGGCGATATCACTATCATCACCGTCAGCAGCTATATCGCTCACCTACTGAAAGAGACGCCCGGAGAAGTGATCCTACTGGGTGGAATCTACCAGAAGCGCAGCGAAAGCATGGTTGGTCCTCTCACGCGGCAGTTTATTCAGCAGGTTCACTTCAGCAAGGCCTTTATCGGCATCGACGGCTGGCAGGCCGAAACCGGATTTACCGGACGAGATATGATGCGCGCAGATGTGGTGAACGCGGTGCTTGAAAAGGGCTGTGAGGCGATTGTGCTGAGCGATAGCTCGAAGTTCAACGTTGTGCACCCATATCCGCTCGGGCCGATCGGCCGATTCAACCGCATTATTACCGACGACAATCTAAACGATGCCGTGCATAACCAGTTAACGCAGTGCGGCTTAACCGTAAATATCGTCAACCATCCCTGATCGTTCTCCCTGCTTTGCCTTTAGTATGCCGGGCCGTACCCGGCATAGCTCTCGTCTGAGACTTATCTGACCGCTGAATTCAGACTTTTTACCTGCCTGAAAAATTTATTGAAAGTAGAATTAATGTTAGCGATATAACAGGAAGTAACTATCACCTGCGTGAATAGAGCAACACCTGCGCAACTAAAGCTTCATGGAATACTCCCCGAGCTGGCGTAACAAGCTATGCTTAAGGGAAGTTGTATCCATGAATAGATTATTCAGGAGAAAAAAAATGATGACTTCAATGAACAAAAAAATGGCCGCTGTGGTTCTGGCCGTCACTGTTGCAATGTCTCTGAGCGCTTGTTCGAACTGGTCTAAACGCGATCGTAATACCGCTATCGGCGCAGGCGCCGGTGCGCTCGGTGGCGCGGTGCTTACCGACGGCAGCACCCTGGGTACCCTGGGCGGCGCGGCAGTCGGCGGTATTATTGGCCACCAGGTAGGTAAATAATTTAACCGCAAGCAATTAAATTAAAGTTTATATTAGCTGACCAGAACACCAGCAAAAAATTGCAGGCCACGATAATTATCGTGGCCTTATTATTGATTAACCGCCAGCCAGCTTAACCTTCATCCCTTTGGCTTCAAGAAGCGTTTTTAGCAGGTCGCGCTTATCGCCCTGAATCTCAATCACACCGTCCTTTACCGACCCACCGCAGCCGCATTTCTTTTTCAGCTCGGCGGCAAGTTTAGCCAGCGCTTCATCATTTTCATCAATCCCACTAATCAGGCAGACGCCCTTACCCTTACGACCGCTTGTCTGCCGCTGGATGCGCACGATACCGTCCCCTTTCGGGCGCGCTTGTACCGGTTTAGGTTCATCAATACGACCGCTGTCCGTTGAGTACACCAGTCGGCTATTGGAATCGCTCATCATGCCTCCTTATTCAACGATGCGTTGATGCTGCGCAGCGTAGCGGCAGGATCGGCAGACTGAGTGACCGGGCGACCAATGACCATATAATCCACGCCAGCTGCCTGCGCCTGCTCCGGCGTCATAATTCGCCGCTGGTCGCCGGCGTCGCTGCCTTGTGGACGAATGCCCGGCGTCACCAGCCTGAACGCCTGGCCCCGTTCTTGTTTAAAGCGAACCGCTTCCTGCGCCGAGCATACCACGCCATCCAGACCGCAGCGCTGGGTCAGCTCCGCCAGCTTCGCGGCGTAGTCGGCTGGAGAAAGCGTAATCCCCAGATCCTGTAGATCGCTGGCTTCCATGCTGGTTAGCACGGTGACGGCAATTAACAGCGGGGCGTCTTTGCCGAAAGGTTGAAGGGCTTCACGTGCGGCGGTCATCATACGCGCCCCCCCGGAAGCGTGAACGTTGACCATCCAGACGCCGAGCTCAGCCGCTGCGGCGACCGCGCGGGCGGTGGTATTCGGAATATCGTGAAATTTTAGATCGAGAAAAACTTCGAAACCGCGCTGATGCAGGTCGCGAACAAACTGCGGCCCCAGTAGAGTAAACATCTCTTTACCCACCTTCAGGCGACAGTCGCGCGGGTCGATACGGTCGACAAACGCCAGCGCTTTATCACGGTTATCATAATCAAGAGCAACGACGACGGGAGAGGATGTGACAACGCGGGAAGAAGATGTAGCAGTAGACATCATGACCGGACCTTAATTGTTGATGAGCGCCGGTTCGGCGCAAAAAAGGTAAACGGGCAGCATTCTACCTGCGATAAGGCAAAAATAACAGGCTGCATTTCCCTGTCTGCCGGACGATTCGGCTACCGTAGCCGGAGGAGATGATGAAGATAAATCCATTAGTATGTTGTAACTAAAGCGCGCGTTTTTTTAAATTTACTGCCCATCCAGGCCGCGAATTGGCTTAATGGTGGACCACGAGCGGCACGACGGGCAGTGCCAGTACAGCGTATGCGCGGTGAAACCACATTTTTGACAGCGGTAACGCGGCTTGCTGCGGACCTGTTCGCCCACCATCTGGCGCAGAACACCCAGGCTCTGCTTCGCACGCCCCTCTTCGGCTTCATTAATATGGTAATCGATCAGCTTATGGAATACGCGCATCGTCGGGTGGCGCTCCAGCTGGCGCGTCACATAGTTTTGCGCGGACTCAATTCCTTCTCGCTGCTCAAGGATTTGTGCCAGCATGAGGTCGGCCGTCGCCCCGGTGTTTTCCTCCGCGCAGCGGCGTAAAAACGCTTCCCACTCGTCGATTTTCCCCAGCTGCTGGTAACAGGTTTGCAGCATCTCCAGGGTTTCACCGACCAGTTCTTTGTCTTGCTCAATTACCCGTTCCAGGCTCTCGACGGCTTTAGCGTAGTCGCCCTTCTCCATCCACACCCGTCCCATCATGATGGAGACGCGAGCGCTGTTCTTGTCCGCAGCGGCACCTTTTTTCAGTAGCGCCATGGCCTTATCCAGGTCATTGCCCGCCATTTGCTGCAGCGCCAGCTCGCACCAGAAGTTGGCGATTTCGCCGCGGTGCTTCTCTTTACCGAGCTTAACCAGGCGTTCCGCCACTTCAATCGCCGACTGCCAGTCGCTGGTTGACTGATAAATCTGCAGCAGCTGCTGTAGTGCTCCAAGGCGAAAATCCGTTTCATCCACCAGCTGTTTAAACATCCCCTCCGCCCGGTCATACAGCCCGGCTGCCATATAATCGCGCCCCAGCTGCTGAACCGCCAGCAGGCGCTGATCGTAAGTTAACGAGGCGCTTTCCATTAAGCTCTGGTGAATGCGGATAGCGCGGTCAACTTCGCCGCGCGAGCGAAACAGATTGCCCAGCGTAAGGTGGGCTTCGACGGTGCCGGTATCCTCTTTCAGCATATCGAGGAACAGATCGACGGCTTTATCCTGCTGATTGCTCAGCAGGAAGTTAACCCCTGTAACGTAGTCACGCGACAGACGGCTCGCATCGTCCTGTTTGGACTGTTGTGCACTTCTGCGCCCCATATACCAGCCATATGCTGCGGCAACGGGCAAAAGCAGAAACAACAACTCCAGCATAAATGATTATTCCTTCACCGCAGGAACACCGGCTTCAGCGGGCGCAGCGCCGGCTGGCGCAATCTGATGCTCCAGACGCTTAATTTTGCGCTCGGCGCGCGCCAGAGAGACGCGGACGCGCAGCCAGAAAAGGCCGCAAATCAGCCAACCGATGGCAAAACCGGCAGCAAAAAGCACGGCCAGCAGCGTTGAGATACGGAATTCACCCTGCGCGAGCAAATAGTTGAACGTGACCACCTGGTCATTCTGCGCTCCCAGCGTCACTGAAATGACGAAGATTGCTAACACCAATAAGAAAATTAGAAAATATTTCACATGACTTCCCGTTATGTGGGTTGCGCGTAAGAATCCCGCGTTCAGCCCTATAAAGTATCATTTTCGCCGCAGCGGTGAAATGGAAATGCATGACGCCAGTACAGGATATGCGGCCTGAAGCTGGCAATATCAACACTATTCCGGCGCTGCCGCCCTTTTTTTAATATCCTGCGCCTCTTCACCCGGCGGCGATAGCGGACCGCAGAACCGCTGGGCAAGCCAGGTCGCCAGGGTCACCAGCAGCCAGGAAATGAGCGTCGCGACGATCAGGTCCTGCGGCCAGTGCATGCCCAGCGCCAGGCGGCTCCCCATCACCGCTACGGCCCACGTCAGCAGCAGCGCCATGGTTACCCAACGACGCCGGGGCCACAGCAGACCTACGCCAAGCAGCGCCCAGCTGGCAGCAAACATGGTGTGACCAGAAGGGAAAGCGAAGCCGGTCTCTTTTTGCCAGTGATTACGCAAAAAGTGCGGAATTTGCTGCTCCTGGGCCAGCTGCTCATGCACCAGTTTAGCGCGTTCTTTGCGTTTCAAGGTGTAGAATTGGGTGACCGGCACCTGCCGGGCCTGTTCCAGCCAGATGACAAAGGGGCGAGGCTCCTGAACGCGGTCTTTAATCCACGACTTCATACCCTGGCCCAGCAGGATCGCGGCGCCCAGAATCAGGAACAGGACTACCGCGGCGCGCAGACGAAATCGCAGGCACCACAGGAACCAGGCGCATAAAATAACGTGCGTGATGATGCCCCAGGGTTGCGTCACCGTCTCGGTCACCCAGTACAGCAGCTTCATCATGCCTGCCGACAGTTCCGGATGCCATTTCCAGCCGGAAATCCACACCACAGCAGGCATAATCAATAGCAGGGCCGCGCCAACGGCGGTTCGTCTGGCAATCAACAGCATTTCATCTCCTTATTCTTTGACCTCAATATCATAACGGAAAGTAGTTCGTTTGTGCGCTTTGCGCGCAGGTAACCGTACGCAATTAGGAGAACGTCGCGCCGTTGTGGCAAAATAGCGGCAAACAGAAGCACAGTCAGGTGCTGATAGAATCTGGAGAATCACATGCAGCTTAAACGTGTGGCAGAAGCCAAACTGCCAACCCCATGGGGCGATTTTCTCATGGTGGGTTTTGAAGAACTGGCAACCGGGCAGGATCACGTCGCGCTGGTTTTCGGCGATATTTCGGGGCAATCCCCGGTGCTGGCCCGCGTACACTCTGAGTGTCTCACGGGCGATGCCCTTTTTAGCCTGCGCTGTGATTGCGGATTTCAGCTGGAAGCGGCGCTGTCGCATATTGCCGAAGAGGGGCGCGGTATCCTGCTGTATCACCGGCAGGAAGGGCGCAATATCGGCCTGCTGAATAAAATTCGCGCTTACGCTTTACAGGATCAAGGCTATGACACCGTCGAGGCTAATCATCAGCTGGGCTTTGCCGCCGATGAGCGTGATTTTACCCTGTGCGCGGATATGTTTAAGCTGCTCAACGTTGAACAGGTGCGTCTGTTGACCAACAATCCGAAGAAGGTTGAGATCCTTACCGAAGCCGGAATCAACATTGTCGAACGCGTGCCGCTGATCGTGGGCCGCAACCCGAAAAATGCCCACTATCTCGATACCAAGGCGGCGAAAATGGGCCACCTGCTGAGTAAATAATCCGCCGCATTAATAAGAAAAGGGCCAGAGCATATGCTGGCCCTTTTTATATCAGACGCAGGTTTAGAGCATATTGCGGATCACATAGTGCAAAATACCGTCGTTCTGATAGTAGGTCAGCTCAGTCGCGGTATCGATACGGCAGCGGCACTCAATGACCTCCTGACTACCGTCCGCGCGGGTGAGCTTGACCGGTACCGTCATACCTGGCTGTAGAGCCTGCAGGTTGCTGATATCAATCCGCTCCTCGCCGTTCAGCCCCAGCGTTTTGCGCGTTACCCCTTGCGGAAACTCCAGCGGCAGAATCCCCATACCAATCAGGTTGGAGCGGTGGATACGCTCGAATGACTCGGCAATCACCACCCTGACGCCCAGCAAACGCGGGCCTTTAGCCGCCCAGTCGCGGCTGGAGCCGGAACCGTACTCTTTGCCGGCAATGACCGCCAGCGGCGTGCCCTCCGCTTTATAAAGCATTGCAGCATCGTAGATAGCAATAGGCTGGCTATCCGGAAGATGGCGGGTCATTCCCCCTTCCACGCCGGGCACCATTTCGTTACGTATACGGATGTTGGCAAAGGTGCCGCGCATCATCACCTCATGGTTGCCGCGACGTGAGCCGTAGGAGTTAAAGTCGATGCGTTCGACGCCGTGATTCTGCAGATAACGCCCCGCAGGACTGTCGGCTTTAATGCTGCCCGCCGGTGAGATGTGGTCGGTAGTAACCGAGTCGCCCAGCATGGCCAGAATGCGCGCGCCATGAATATCCTCCACCGGTTCAGGTTCAACGCCCATTTCATCAAAGAAGGGCGACAGACGAATATAGGTCGAATCATCCTGCCAGTCGTAGGTATCAGAGCGATCCACTTTAATCGCCTTCCACTCGGCGGTCCCTTCAAATACTTCAGCGTACTCTTTGCGGAACATCTCCGTTGAGACCTGCTCAACCGCCTGGGCCACTTCGCTGCCGCTCGGCCAGATATCTTTCAGATACACCGGCTGACCCTCTTTACCGGTCCCTAATGGTTCACGCGTCAGGTCAAGATTCATATTACCCGCCAGAGCGTAGGCGACCACCAGCGGCGGTGAAGCCAGCCAGTTAGTTTTTACCAGCGGATGAATACGACCTTCAAAGTTGCGGTTGCCGGAAAGCACGGCCCCGACGGTCAGATCGCCCTGCTTGATTGCCCGCTCAATGGGATCCGGCAGCGGCCCAGAGTTACCGATACAGGTGGTACAGCCGTAACCGACCAGGTTAAATCCCAGCTCATCCAGATAGGGCGTCAGCTTTGCATGGGCCAGATAGTCGGAAACCACCTTCGATCCCGGCGCCAGCGATGCTTTAACCCACGGCTGCGGTTTGAGGCCCAGCTCGACAGCTTTCCTCGCCAGCAAGCCAGCGGCCATGAGCACGCTGGGGTTGGAAGTATTCGTACAGGAGGTGATCGCGGCAATCACCACCGCCCCGTCCGGTAGCGAGTACTGCTGCCCGTTTAAGGTATAGTCGATTGGTCGTTTATCTTTCTGCGCGTGGTTCACCTCCAGTTCGGTGCTGGCAGCAAAGGCATGAGGCACATCGCCGAGAGCCACGCGATCCTGGGGACGCTTCGGCCCTGCCAGACTGGCTTCGACGCTACCCATATCCAGCGCCAGCGTACTGGTGAAGACCGGTTCATCTCCGGGCTGACGCCACATCCCCTGGGCTTTCGCATAGGCTTCCACCAGCGCCACCTGCTCTTCACTGCGCCCGGTCAGGCGCATATAGTCAAGCGTGACCGCATCAATCGGGAAGAAGCCGCAGGTTGCGCCATACTCCGGCGACATATTAGCGATAGTCGCACGGTCCGCCAGCGGCAGGGAATCGAGGCCATCGCCGTAGAATTCAACAAACTTACCTACTACGCCATGTTTACGCAGCATCTGAGTGACCGTCAGGACCAGGTCCGTCGCGGTGATGCCTTCACGTAGCTTGCCGGTCAGCTTAAAGCCGACAACGTCCGGTATCAGCATGGATACCGGCTGTCCAAGCATGGCGGCTTCCGCTTCGATACCGCCCACGCCCCAGCCGAGTACGCCTAAACCGTTAATCATTGTGGTATGTGAATCGGTACCGACCAGCGTGTCCGGGAAGGCTACCCACTCGCCGTTTTGCTGTTCGCCCCATACCGCCCGACCGAGATATTCCAGGTTAACCTGGTGGCAAATCCCGGTGCCCGGCGGCACCACGCTGAAGCGGCTGAAAGCCTGTTGTCCCCAACGTAAGAAGACATAACGCTCATGGTTACGCTCCATCTCAAGCCGGACGTTTTCTTCAAAGGCATCATCATCGCCGAAACGGTCTACCGTAACCGAATGGTCAATGACCAGGTCGACAGGAGAAAGCGGGTTCACTTTGGCGGTGTCGCCTCCCAGGCGTTTTACCGCTTCGCGCATCGCCGCCAGATCGACGACGGCGGGAACACCGGTGAAGTCCTGCATCAGAACGCGCGCTGGACGGTAGGCAATTTCCCGGTCGGCATGGGCATGCTCCAGCCATCCGGCAAGGGCATCAATATCTTCGGCGGTGACGGAATCACCGTCTTGCCAGCGCAACAGATTTTCCAGTAGCACTTTAAGTGATTTGGGCAAGCGCGAGAGATCGCCCAGTTCTTTGGCGGCCAGCGGTAAGCTGTAGTAATGCCAGGTTTTATCTTTAACCTGAAGCGTATCCTTGCTGGCTGCTCGTAGGGTTGACGACATAGCTCCTCCTTTACCTTAGGGATAGCATCCCCTGATCCTCCTCAGGGTCATTATTAAAGATAACACATCTTTGATGTAACACTTTGATAACAACTCAAATTGCTAAAATTGGTTAAGCGGATTAAGACAGGAAATTTGAATAATAGAGGGTGGTAATATTGAGAAGCATTGAAGAAGGTGCGTTTACTTCAACAACCGAGGTGTATTAGTACGCGAGTACAAAGAAGGACTAATCGCCATTATTTTGCCGATTAGTCCAATAGAGAAAATTTATTGAGCGAATCTAAAAAGAGAAAGATTATATCCTCCTTATTGCCGCTATTTTTATCAGATGGAAATTATTCTCAATATTTCACTTGTCATAAAACTGACACAACCATTTTGACTGGCAGGTGCTCTAGCTTAGAAACCAAACGTTGCAGATAACCAGAGCAATGACGCTCCAGAACATCGCAAGCCCAAGGATAACGGCGCTCCAGGCCTTACTTCTCAAAACCGGATCTATCTCAGTCTTGTCACGTTCCTGTGACATCGTAAACTTCATATAATCGATATCACTAATCATTTTTTCACCACCAATCGCTAAGAATTGCTAACCACAGATAAATCTTAATTATGGATGCGCTATTAATCCAGCGAATTCGCTTCCCGGCAGATATCTTTAATCATTATTTTGATCGCGACAGGTATATTTGCAAATCTGGTATGAGGAGTTAACGAAAATTGTGATTCAGACAACGTTTAGATATTCAAATTCAGGTCATTATAGGTTTTGGCATCCCCGTGAGGATGCCATCATTTTTTCTGCGGTTATTTTTCCGGTAACTTAATATCTTTGAACATGGCCTCAATATCTTCATTTGAGCGCAGAGCGACCGCGGTATCGACCACGTCTCGGGTCAGATGCGGTGCAAATCGTTGAATAAAATCATACATATAGCTTCGTAAGAAGGTGCTGCGCCGGAAGCCTATTTTGGTGGTGCTGTGGCTGAATATATCATTGGCGTCCAGCTTGACCAGGTCCGGATCGGAAACCGGGTCGACCGCCATACTGGCTATTACCCCTACCCCAAGCCCCAGGCGGACATAGGTTTTAATCACATCGGCGTCAGTCGCGGTAAACACGATGCGCGGCGTTAAACCGGCGCGATTAAAGGCGGTATCCAGTTCAGAACGACCGGTGAAACCGAAGGTGTAGGTCACCAATGGGTACTGCGCCAGCTCTTCAATCGATACCGACTCTCGCGACGCCAGCGGATGTTCAGGCGTCACGACCACGGAACGGTTCCAGTGATAGCACGGCAGCATGACCAAATCATCATAGAGATGAAGCGCTTCCGTAGCGATAGCGAAGTCGGCATTGCCTTTCGACACCGCCTCGGCGATTTGCGTTGGCGAGCCCTGATGCATGTGCAGCGAGACGCGGGGATAGCGTTCGATAAAACCTTTGATAACCCCCGGCAGCGCGTAGCGCGCCTGGGTATGCGTGGTCGCCACGTACAGCGAACCTTTGTCAGGCCAGGTGTGCTCTCCGGCCACCGATTTAATCGCATCCACCTTCGACAGTACTTCGCGAGCGATGCGGATGATCTCCTGGCCCGCAGGAGTAACCTGGGTCAGATGTTTGCCGCTGCGGGCGAAAATCTGAATTCCCAGCTCATCTTCCAGCATGCGAACCTGCTTGCTGATGCCCGGCTGTGAGGTATACAGACCTTCGGCAGTAGAGGAGACGTTCAGATTATGGTTAACAACCTCAACGATATAGCGGAGCTGCTGTAGTTTCATGGCTGATATCCGATAGCGCGTAAAATGAACCCGCTTAATACATTTTACGTTCAGGCGACGATCCGGCTGGCAATCCAGTCTGGCTCTGCCTCTCTGCGACTCGCCATTTAGACGCCACAACGTATCCTGAAGACGATGATGTATAAGACGATTTGATAATAAAAAAGAGATTAGCTATAACCACTATATCATTTATATCTACTATGTATAGATACTAACAAAAAATAATAAGACAGTTATAAGGAGGGAGATAAAAAAGCAGATTAACGTGGGAGATCAGTCACCTGGGAAATGAATGAAGGGCCGCAACGCGGCCCTTATGAGCGGTTATTTCTTCGCCTCGGTCCATTTACCGTCGATATAGAAGGCTGACCAGCCGGTCGCTTTACCCTCTTTCTCAGAAGCAACGTACTGCTGTTTAGTTTTGCGGCTAAAGCGCACCAGCGTTTTGTTGCCTTCCGGATCCTGCTGCGGCGCATCGGCCAGATAGCGCAGCTTCTCAGGCAGACGATCGCGGAAGCGGAACAGCTCCTCCACAAGCGGCGCGCGAGTTTCGCGGGATTTCGGGAAAGTATTGGCGGCAAGGAATACGCCCGCCGCGCCATCGCGCAGGACGAAATAGGCGTCTGACTTCTCGCACGGCAGTTCCGGCAGCGGAACCGGATCTTCTTTCGGCGGAGCCACTTCCCCATTACGCAGGATCTTACGGGTGTTTTTACACTCGTCGTTGGTGCAGGCCATGTACTTACCAAAACGCCCCATTTTCAGGTGCATTTCGGAGCCACATTTCTCACACTCAACGATCGGACCGTCATAGCCCTTGATGCGGAATTCGCCCTCTTCAATCTCGTAACCATCGCAGGTCGGGTTATTACCGCAGACGTGCAGCTTGCGCTTCGGATCGATAAGGTAGCTGTCCATTGCCGTGCCGCATTTTTTACAGCGACGTTTGGCGCGCAGTGCATTGGTTTCGGCGTCATCGCCTTCCAGCACGTTGAGAACTTCGTTTTCCGGCACCAGGTTAATGGTGGTTTTGCAGCGCTCTTTCGGCGACAGCGCATAGCCCGAGCAGCCAAGGAACACGCCGGTGCTGGCGGTCCTGATCCCCATCTTGCGCCCGCAGGTTGGGCAGTCAATGCTGGTCAGCACCATAGGGTTCGGCTGCATGCCGCCCTCTTCCGGATCTTTCTCTGCCGTTTGCAGCTGCGAAGTGAAGTCCCCGAAGAAGCTGTCGAGCACCTGCTTCCACTCGGCCTGATGGTTCGCCACCTGGTCAAGACGGTCTTCCATCTGCGCGGTGAAGTCGTAGTTCATCAGATCGCGGAAGTTCTCTTCCAGTCGATCGGTGACGATTTCGCCCATTTTTTCCGCATAGAAACGGCGGTTTTCCACTCGTACGTAGCCGCGATCCTGAATGGTCGAAATGATTGACGCATAGGTAGACGGACGACCGATGCCGCGTTTTTCGAGCTCTTTAACCAGCGAGGCTTCGCTAAAACGCGCCGGCGGCTTGGTAAAGTGCTGCGCTGGCGTCAGTTCGACCAGGCTCAGGCTGTCGCCCTTATTGACCAGCGGTAAAGTACGATCTTCATCGCCTTTACGCAGGGCTGGCATCACCTTAGTCCAACCGTCAAAGCGCAGCGTACGGCCGCGGGCTTTCAGTTTGAAATCGCCGGCTTTTACCGTCAACGTGGTGGAGTCGTACTGCGCAGGAGTCATCTGACAGGCGACAAACTGGCGCCAGATCAGCTGATACAGTTTCTGCGCATCAGATTCCATATCTTTTAAGGTTTCGGCCAGCACGTTGACGTCGGAAGGACGAATAGCTTCGTGCGCCTCCTGCGAGTTTTCTTTGCTGGCGTACTGATTCGCGCTCTCCGGCAGATACTTCTTGCCGAAGTTATCGCCAATGTAGCCGCGCACCATGCTCAGCGCATCCTGGCTCAGGTTCGTCGAGTCGGTACGCATATAGGTAATGTGTCCCGCTTCATAGAGTCGCTGGGCCATCATCATGGTTTTCTTCACGCCGAAGCCAAGACGCGTGCTGGCGGCCTGCTGCAGCGTGGAAGTGATAAACGGCGCGCCCGGCTTGCTGCTGGTCGGTTTGTCTTCACGCTCCAGCACGCTGTAGCTGGCTTTTTCAAGCAGCGCGACGGCCGCCATGGTTTCATCACGGCTTACCGGACGGAACGGCTTATCGCCGTTGTGCGTTACCTGCAGCGGCAATGCATCGCCGCCTGGGGTGGTGGTGCTGGCGTCAACTTCCCAGTACTCTTCCGGAACGAACGCTTTAATTTCGCGCTCGCGCTCGACCACCAGACGTACCGCAACCGACTGGACGCGGCCTGCGGACAGACCGCGGGCAATTTTTTTCCACAGCAGCGGAGAAACCATATAGCCCACCACGCGGTCCATAAAGCGACGCGCCTGCTGAGCGTTAACACGGTCAATATTCAGTTCGCCCGGCTTTTCGAAAGCCTGACGGATAGCATTCTTGGTAATCTCGTTGAACACCACGCGGCTATAGCGCTGTTCATCACCACCGATAACTTCCCGCAGGTGCCATGCAATGGCCTCCCCTTCGCGGTCAAGGTCGGTTGCGAGATAGATGTGGTCGGCTTTTTCCGCCAACTGTTTGAGTTCAGAAACGACCTTTTCTTTACCCGGGAGTATTTCATAGTGCGCATTCCAGTCATGCCATGGGTCCACGCCCATACGGTTGACCAGAGCGCCGCGTTCATCCTTCTTAGGCTTTTTAGCCCCTTTGGTGGAGGTAGAGTCGGCGCTCTTTTTAGATGCTGAGCCACTGGTCGGCAAATCGCGGATATGACCGACGCTGGACTTAACCACGTAGTCATTACCCAGATACTTATTGATCGTTTTGGCTTTTGCCGGGGACTCAACGATAACGAGAGCTTTACCCATATTCACCTTTACCTAATTTGATTCATCCAGGAATACATCGCACATTCATACACCCTCCACTGGCGACTGCCTCATATGTTGCGGCACCGTCGGTGAATATCAACCCTGAACACCCGTTTCATCTCCGTAAAACCAGGCGCTTGAGTTTGCTGACTTTTTCTCGTCAGGTGACATAGCACGAAGAATTTTTGGCCGAATGTCAAGCAAATCTGTTGCCAGATCGCCGAAAGCGTCACACTGTACCTGATAAAATTCGTTACGCAACTTTATTAGCATGCAAAAGCAAATCCCGCCACTAACTGATGTTTATTCGGCGCGTGCAATTACCCCTGTAAGATCAATGGAAAATTTGCCCCTCGCCGTCGTGCGGCGTAGACTACCCGCGAAGAATCACAGGAGGCATTTATGCAAGGTACAACCCAACCCATCGATCGCCAGACGCTTCTGGAAAAAGCCAACAAACTCATTCGCGAACATGAAGATACGTTAGCCGGGATCGAGGCCACCGACGTCGTGCAGCGTAACGGCGTGCTGGTGTTCAGCGGCGAGTTTTATCTTGATGAGCAAGGACTGCCCACGGCGAAAAGTACGGCGGTATTTAATATGTTTAAATACCTCGCGCACGAACTGTCTGATAAGTATCACCTGGCGGATTAACACTTCTGCCCGACCCTGACGAAAACGCGAGGCCGAAGCCTCGCGTTGTCTGGATTACATCAGCGGTTTTTGCCCGCGCTGCCACCAGCGCAGCAGGAGTTTATCAGCGCTTTCCGCGGCGCTACCGGTAAAACGATCGAGCATTTTCTTACGCTGCTGATAGCGCACGCCGATCACCTCGTGTTTATCCATCAGACCCAACAGTAGCTCATCGCTGGTTTCCACCGCATCCACAAGCCCCTTCTCCAGCGCCTGAACGCCGTACCAGTGTTCGCCAGTGGCTACCTGTTCAATATCGAGTTCGGGACGCATCTGGTGAACAAAATCTTTGAACAGTCGATGGGTATCGTTGAGGTCTTCGCGGAACTTCTGTCGCCCTTCTTCGGTATTTTCGCCCAGCATCGTCAGGGTACGTTTGTACTGGCCTGCCGTATGCAGCTCGATATCGATATCTTTGTTCTTCAGGAAGCGATGAAGGTTCGGGATTTGCGCGACGACGCCAATAGAGCCAAGGATAGCAAACGGCGCACAGACGATTCTGTTCGCCACGCAGGCCATCATATAACCTCCGCTGGCCGCGACTTTATCTACCGCCACCGTTAGCGGGATCTGTTTGTCGCGCAGACGCTGCAGCTGTGAAGCGGCAAGACCATAGCCGTGAACCACGCCGCCGGGGCTTTCGAGGCGAATGACCACCTGATCGCGCGCCTTTGCCGCCGCCAGGACCGCGGTGATCTCTTCGCGTAGACTGCTGACTTCATGCGCATCCATGCTGCCTTTAAAATCGATCACCCAGACGCGCGGTTTGGCGTCCGGCTCAGGCGTTCCCAGCTTCGCCCGCGCCTTAGACGCCTTAGCTTCCTGCTTAAGCTTTTTCTTTTGCGCTTTATGCCACAGCTTCTGCTGCGGCGCATCGAGCAACGAAACCGCCAGCTCTTCCTTCATCTCCTTATATTGCTCGCTAAGATTGGTTACCCGCAGCTCGCCGCGCTGTTTTTTGCGCTGAGTCAGGTTAACAATAATGGCGACGATAACCGCAATTGCGACAACGATGGTCGCGATTTTGGCCAAAAACAGGCCATATTGAGCAACTAATTCCACGTTTTCACCTTGTGTAAACCACTGACGTTGGCGCACAGTGTACATCAGCCGTCGGCGAGAAGTCTTTGTGCTTTGTGTCGCGTGCGAGGCGCCTTCCTGTTTTTTTCAGCGACGATGAAATCGTTGCAAGATATTAATTCCGCGAAGAGTTTCCGCTTCGCCGATTGCATTAGCGGGCGCTTTCAGGCATAAAGCGCAAAAGTGAGATACCGAACAGCAAGCGCGATCGTCAGCAGATCGCCCGAGGAGTCGCCGTGCACTATCAACCGCAACGTCACCTGTTACAGGACCGCATCATCCTGGTTACTGGCGCCAGCGACGGCATTGGCCGTGAAGCCGCCCTGACCTATTCCCGCTATAGCGCCAGCGTTATTCTGGTCGGACGCAATGAAGAGAAACTGCGCGGCGTCGCGCAAGAGATTGAGCAGGCTGGCGGCATTCCCGCCCGCTGGTTTACTCTCGACCTGTTAACCTGCACGCCGCAGGAGTGCCAGCAGCTGGCGCAGAAAATAGCCATCCACTACCCGCGACTCGACGGAGTGCTACATAACGCGGGTCTGCTGGGCGACGTTTGCCCGATGGATCAACAAAAGCCGGAAGTGTGGCAGCAGGTGATGCAGGTGAACGTGAACGGCACCTTTATGCTCACCCAGGCCCTGCTTCCTTTATTACTCAAATCCGAATCGGGTTCGCTGGTCTTTACCTCCTCCAGCGTCGGCCGCCAGGGACGTGCGAACTGGGGCGCTTACGCCGCGTCGAAATTTGCTACCGAAGGCATGATGCAGGTGCTGGCCGAGGAGTATCAGAACCGCCATCTGCGGGTCAACTGCATTAACCCAGGCGGCACCCGCACCAAAATGCGCGCCAATGCGTTCCCGACGGAAGATCCGCAAAAATTGAAAACCCCCGCTGATATCATGCCGGTATACCTGTGGCTGATGGGCGACGACAGTCGTCGTAAGACGGGAATGACTTTTGACGCCCAGCCGGGCCGCAAACCAGGAATCGCACAATGAGTGATGAACGCCACCGCGAACGCCAGCAGCGGGTAAAAGACAAAGTTGACGCTCGCGTCGCCGCCGCGCAGGAAGAGCGCGGTATCGTGATCGTTTTTACCGGCAACGGTAAGGGTAAAACGACTGCCGCCTTCGGTACCGTCACCCGCGCCGTCGGGCACGGTAAGAAAGCTGGCGTCGTGCAGTTTATTAAAGGCACCTGGCCGAACGGCGAGCGCAATCTGCTCGAACCCCACGGCGTCGAGTTTCAGGTGATGGCGACCGGTTTTACCTGGAATACGCAGGATCGCGAAAGCGATACCGCCGCCTGCCTCGCGGTCTGGGAGCACGGGCGCCGCATGCTGGCCGATAAAAGCCTCGATCTCGTTTTACTGGACGAGCTCACCTATATGGTGGCCTACGACTATCTGCCGCTGGAAGAGGTGCTTACCGCGTTACGCAACCGTCCGGCGCAGCAGACGGTGATTATTACCGGACGCGGCTGCCACCGTGAAATTACCGAACTGGCCGATACCGTCAGCGAACTACGTCCGGTGAAACACGCGTTTGATGCCGGTATCAAAGCGCAGATGGGGATCGACTACTAGCCACCAGCCGCTCAAGCAGCGCATGGTTGAGCGGCAGACACAGGCAATCCTCCCCAGGCGCCAGTTCGCTTTCGACAATATTTTGCCGTGAAACGAAGCGCTTGCGATATTCGGTCGGCGTAACGCCGCAGTATTTATTAAAGGCGGCAATCAGGTATTTATGCTCCTGAAATCCGCAGCTGTGGCTAATCTCGGTAATCGGCGTACGGGTATCGCGCAACAGCGTGCGGGCTTTGTTTAGCCGCACCAGCGTCAGATACTCTTTAAAATTATAGCGACTCACCTTTTTAAACAGCCGCGAAAACCAGGAGTAGCTCATCCCGCTATGGCAGGCGACCTCGCTCAGCGTCAGCGGCTGGTCAAAGTGTTGATTGATAAAATCTATGCCTTTTTTGATCATCGCCTCGTCGCGCAGCGAACTTTCGCCGCGCTGCGTCGGCTTGCCAGCAGAGACTAACGCATCCAGTAACAGATAAATGGCGGCGATACGCTGAAACGGCGCAGGGTTGTCGATCAGCTGTTTCAGTAACCCCGCCAGCCGCTGATGCACTTCACTGTCCGCCGCAGTGTAAGATCGTCCGCAGGTACTCCATTCCAGCTGCGGCGAGGGGTGAAGTTCGTCAAACAGGCCGGGCGAAAACTGAACGGTGACCAGTTGGCTGCCCGCCGCCTCCGCGTTGAGGGAATGAACCTCTTCCGCATTGATGTACAGCATGTCCCCCTGCGCCAGCTCCAGGCTCTGCTGGCCGACGGCGAGCGTAAACCGCCCTGCCAGTACGGTAATCAGCTCAGGAGCCGGATGCCAGTGCGGCTCGCAGTAGCGAACCTCCGCGGCAAACACGTTCAGCTTCTCGGCATCGAAGGCAATCAGCTCGTAGCCGCTGTTCGCCGTCTGTCGTCCGCTCTGCGTGAGCGAACCGGGGTGAGTCACTGAAAAAGGAAACATGCGCACTCTCCTGTCATTGGCAACGATCAGCGCCCTGTCAGCACGGCGTTAAGTTCGTCGCGCTCAATATCCAGCGCCAGAAACTCGGTCAGCGCAATCAGCAGCCCGCAGAACAAATCCGGCGCCAGGCGGATCAGTTTTTCACGGACCTGTTCCGCAGGCATCTGGCTCTTATCGGCAATCAACTTGACTACCCGGGCAAAAGCTTCCGGCTGCTGAATCAGCTGCTGCAGCGAATTATCATCGCGAAGCGGGACGTACCGCTGCGGGCAGTCCACTTCGATTTCCGCCGTCAGCGGCAGATCCCGCGATGAGCCGCCGACTCGGATCTGCCAGAGCCCCGGCGTCACGACCCAGTCGCCGAGGCCAGGATGATAGCAGGCCAGGTCGCCGATGGGCAGCTGCAGGCTGACCCGGCGGCACTCCCCTGCGGCCAGCGCCACTTTACTGAAGGCTTTTAATGACTGCACTTCGCGAATCAGCTCTCCCTGAGGCGCGCTCACGTACAGCTGAACTATCTCCTTGCCTGCATACTCTCCGCAGTTGGTCAGATCGAACGAAACGGTAAGCGTCTCGCTTGCGCCTACACGGGAGGCTGAGAGCGCAATATTATCGTAAGCAAACCGGGTATAACTTAAGCCAAAACCGAAGGGAAACTGCGGCGTCAGACAACGCTTGTCGTAATAGCGATAGCCGACAAAAAGCCCTTCTCCGTAATGATGGCGCAGGTTTTCGCCCGGATAGTGCAGCCAGGCCGGCGTTTCCTCCAGCGTATTGGGCACCGTCACCGTCAATTTACCGCAAGGGTTGCGCTGGCCGAAGAGGATTTCCGCAACCGCGCGCCCCATTCCTTGTCCGGCAAAAAACGTTTCCAGCAGCGCCTTGCACTCGCCAAGCCACGGCATCACCACCGCATCGCTATTTGCCAGCACCACTACGATATTCGGCTGGACTGCCGCCACTTCGCGAATCAACCGTTCATGCACCGGCAGAATATTCAGATCCTGACGATCGCCATTTTCACCATCTTCACCCACGGCGGTACTGACGAAAATCACCGCCACGTCAGCTTCCTGAGCGACCCGGCAGGCCTGCGCAAGCGCCTGTTCATCGCTGCGCAGATCGTCCGGCGCGCCTACGGCCCATGAGACGCTAAAATCGTCCCCGGCGAGATCGAAAATTTCATCCAGCGGGCGGTCGAGCAGATACGGCACCGTTGTCGCGCATCCGGACCCCTGGATCACCGGCTCCTGGGCTGGTTTACCCAGCACCGCAATACGCGGTGTTTTCTCCGGATGCAGCGGCAGCAGACTATCTTCGTTTTTCAGCAAGACAATGGATTCGCCGGCCAGGCGCTGCGCCAGCGCGTGGTGCGCCGGGAAATCGGCTCGCGTTTCCGGGCGGCGATGGCGCTGAACCTTGTCGAGCAGTTTCAGCATGCGTAGACAGGCGCGGTCTACCACCGCCATCGGCACCTCTGCGGATTCAATAGCCGCCAGCAGAGTTTGTTTATCGCGGCGGGTTTCCGGCATCGCCAGATCGTTACCTGCCATCAGCGATGCCGGGCGATCTTTAATACCGTACCAGTCGGACATGACCAGGCCGTCATATCCCCACTCATCGCGCAATACCTGAGTGAGTAAAAACGGATCCTGCGAAGTTTGTACGCCGTTGAGACGATTGTACGAAGACATGACCGTCCACGGCTGGGATTTTGTAATCGCCCGCTGGAAACCCGCCAGGTAGATTTCCCGCAGCGCCCGTTCTTCAATAATCGAATCCATTTCCGTACGGCGGTACTCGGAGTTGTTCGCCGCAAAGTGTTTCAGGCTGGCGCCGACGCCCTCCTGCTGCAGACCGTTGATCAGCGCAGCAGCAATGTCGCCGCTGACCACCGGGTCTTCGGCATAATATTCATAGCCTCGACCAGCCAGCGGCGTACGGCGGATGTTAATGCCCGGTCCGAGCAGAATCCCAACCCCCATATGCTGGCACTCTCTTCCCAGCGCCTGCCCCATCTGATGCACCAGTTCCACGTCCCAACTGCACGCCAGGCTGGAACCGTTAGGAAAGCAGGTCGCCGGGAGCGACGTACTGAAGAGCGCCTCGCTTCCCCCTTTCGCGATAGGTTCTTCCGCGCTGGCCTGGTCTGCTGTTTGGGTGATGATCGAAATAAAATCATCCATGCTCCACTTTTCCCGGCCATCAATCTGCGCGCTGCTGTAGCGAACGCCATAGGTACCGTCGGTCATAATGATATCTTCGATACCGTGCTGCGGCAGCGACGCGGTACGCCACAGGCCGCTGCCGGTCAGTAGCGCCACTTTATCTTCGATGCTCATCGCGGCGAGGGTGGTATTAAAATCGTTATTCATCTCTCTGGCTCCCTGAGGTTAAAGCGCGTTCTGTTTACGCAGGCTGATTTTTTGCACAATATCGCGATAGGTTTTTTCATCCAGCGAATAGCACGCGACAAATATGGCGCTGAGAGCAAACATCGCGCCGGGGAATAGCGTCATCAGTACGTTAATACCGTTAATTGCGCTGGCGGTAATGTTACCCGCGTCATAGTGATAATAGTCCAGCATCCATCCCGCACAGCCGCCGCCGATAGCCATTGCTATTTTGGTGATGAAATTAAAGAAGCCGTAGATGGCGCCTTCGGTACGCACCCCATGGTGCCACTCGGCATATTCCACGGTATCGGCAATCATTGACCACATGGAAACAAAGCCCATCCCCAGCGTAATGCTGTACAAGCATACCCCAGTCATAATCAGCCAGATATTGTCGCCAGCGATAAAATATTGCATAAGTACGCCGACAATGCCGATCAACAGCGCCACCAGAGTCATTTTCTTTTTACCTATCAGCGCAATGATTTTTTCCGAAATAACGGTGCCGACAATATACGCTGCGGACTGAATCATAAAGAAGGTCGACGTAAAACCTTCGCTGCCAATAATGTATTTAATGAAGTAAATAGCAATCGCCATCCACACGGTATAGGCAATATAAAAAAAGACGGTAAACATCGAGAGGTTAATAAGCGGCGCATTGCCTGCCACCGCCTTCAACATTTCCCGCAGCGTCGGCGCGGGAGTTTCCTCTTCCTCGCCAACGCGCTCTTTGGTCATTCCGAAACAGGCAAGGAACAAAAAGGTCGCCAGCAGCGCAAAGCAAGAGACCGCAAAGACGTAGCCCAGTTGCTTATCACTAAACGGGGAAATCAGCATATCGGCAGTAGTGGAAACAATCAGATAGCCAACAATCGCCAGCACAAACCGGTATACCGATAGCGATGAGCGGGAGGCTTCATGCTGGGTCAGACGATTAGTCAGAGCCGAATAAGGCGTATTCACCGCCGTATACGCCAGGCAATAAATGGTATAGGAGATCAGCGCAAAATAGAATTTTGCCTCACCGCCGAATGGCACAAAGCAGAGCACCGTTAAAAAGCCGAGCGGAATTGAGCCATATAACAACCACGGGCGTAGTTTACCGTAACGGCTGTGGGTTTTATCGATGGCAAAGCCAATCAGAATATTAAAAGCGGCATCAACCACGCGCGCAATAACAAAAATCAGGCTCGCCTGTACGGCGCTAATGCCGTAAATGTTGGTATAGAAAAAGAGTAAGAACAGAGAAACAAAACCGAACGATAAATTAGAGGCAAAATCACCAAAGCCATAACCTATTTTTTCTTTAACGCCGATAACCACATAGCTTGCCGATAGTTTTCCTGCTGTATCCATTTTAGGCTACCTGTTTTTGTAATCAGTGGCCTCAGTATATGGCGTTGCCTGGCGCACCGCTTTGCGTTATTTGTCCGGGGATTTCCTGTTTTTTGTCTTTATGCAGAAGTGTGAAAGGAGTCACAGGAGGAAGAATTCCGGCGGTAACCGCCGGAACTGAAATTATTAACCGTTACCGTTATTACGGCTGCTGGAGCGACGGTTGTTATTATTATTGCCCATCTGACTGTGGCGCTTAACCGCGCGGCGAATCTGGTTCGCTTTCATACGGCGACGGTCTTTTTCAACCGCAACCTTAGAGCTGGTTTCCGGCGCAAGTTCGACCAGTTCGCGCAGGTAGTTGGTCTGCGCCAGGTCCAGCTCGGTATAGCCGCCGCGCGGCAGGCCTTTCGGCAACAGAATATCGCCATAGCGCACGCGGATCAGGCGGCTGACCTGCACACCAACGGCTTCCCACAGGCGGCGAACTTCGCGATTACGGCCTTCCGTAAGGGTGACGTTGTACCACTGGTTGATCCCCTCGCCGCCGGTAAACTTGATAGTTTTAAACGCCGCCGGGCCGTCTTCAAGCTGCACGCCGCGAGCCAGCTGGCGCAGCTTGTCATCATCGATCTGCCCGAACACGCGCACCGCGTACTCACGTTCCACTTCGCGGCTCGGGTGCATCAGGCGATTCGCCAGCTCACCGTCGGTGGTAAACAGCAGCAGACCGCAGGTATTAACGTCCAGTCGGCCGACTGCAATCCAGCGCGCGCCGCGCAGCTTTGGCAGGCGATCGAACACCGTCGGACGTCCTTCCGGGTCATTACGGGTACAGAGTTCGCCTTCCGGCTTATAGTAAGCCAGCACGCGACAAATCTGTTCCGCAGACTCTTTCACCGAAATCAGGTGACCGTCGATGCGAATTTTTAAACCCGGGACAATTTCAACGCGATCGCCAAGGGTGGCGATTTTGCCATCGACGCTGACGCGGCCAGCTTCGATTTTGGCTTCGATTTCACGGCGGGAGCCGTGGCCAGCGCGGGCCAGCACTTTTTGTAATTTCTCGCTCATTGAGCTTCCTTAAGGTGTCGCCTTCCCAGGCGTCTGGTATACTTCGAAAAACAGGGAGTCGGATAGAATTCAACCTAACACCCTGTTCTGTAAATAAATGATGCATCGGCTCGTGTCGTTTTTTATGTCACCGCAGCAGACATAACAGAGACACGCCTCTCGCGTGGCCGAACATGGTACACGAACTTGAGGATGAATGCTTCTTTGCATTACGCACATAGCACAACTTACCACGCGCCTCGGTGCAGGCGCATGGCAAGCAGACAGATGCCAGGCGGCATCATAGCTTCTTTTAAAGTGGATAAAACATCAGGCAGCGCTGAATGTCAGTATAAAGCAAACGGCAAGATGGTGTTCGCTGTATCCCCTTCCTTCCCTGGAAACAGGGCTATTACAGGAACGGCGTCACGTCACCCACGCCTTCACGCACCACCACCGGTACGTCTTCAGTAAGATCGATAACCGTGGTCGGCTGTTGTCCCAGATAGCCGCCGTGAATAATCAGGTCTACCTGCTTCTCCAGACGATCCTTGATCTCTTCCGGGTCGGATTCGGTAAAATCACTGCCCGGCAGCATCAACGAGGTGGAAAGCATCGGCTCGCCGAGCGTTTCCAGCAGCATCTGGGCAATCGGATTTGACGGTACGCGCATACCGATGGTTTTACGCTTATCCTGCAGCAGACGGCGCGGGACCTCTTTGGTGCCCTTAAGGATAAAGGTGTAATTACCCGGCGTATTATTTTTAATCAGACGGAAGGCGACGTTATCGACGAATGAATAGGTCGACAGCTCGGACAGATCGCGGCACATCAGGGTAAAGTTGTGGCCGTTTGGCAGATTACGAATTCGGCAAATCCGCTCCATCGCGCCTTTATCTTCAATTTTGCAGCCTAAGGCGTAGCCGGAGTCGGTCGGATAGACGATAACCCCGCCTTTACGCACGATGTCCACCGCCTGGTTAATCAACCGCGCCTGTGGGTTTTCCGGATGGATATAAAAAAACTGGCTCATACTTCCCTCTCAATTTTGTTCTACGGCCACTTCCCAACTGCGCCAGATCCCTTCTACGCCAGCGGGTAGCCAAAGTTTGCGGCCCAGCTCGATCCACGGACAGGGCTGATGAAAATCAGACCCCTGCGAGGCATGAAGGCCATACTGCACGGCGTAAGCGGCAAGCTGAGCCCGCTCGTGCGGCGCCTGCTGACACTGGGCGACTTCCATCGCATCGCCTCCCTGCTCGCTAAAGTGGGCCAACAGTCGTTTCAGCCACTTGGCAGAGAGGTCGTAGCGTCCGGGATGGGCAATGACCGCTTTACCGCCGGAATGATGAATGACATCAATCGCTTGTTTTATTGTACACCACTGAGGCGGAACGTAACCGGTTTTCCCGCGCGCCAGATACTTCTTAAAAACGTCAGCCATATTGTTGGCATAGCCGGCCTCCACCAGAAAGCGGGCGAAGTGGCCGCGGGTTACCGCGCCGCCGTCAGCCAGCTTCAGCGCCCCTTCCCAGGCGCCAGGGATCCGCGCTTTTTCCAGCCGCTCTGCAATCTGCTGTCCCCGCATCTGGCGGCGCGCTTTCTGCTCATCGAGCAGCGCGGTCATCGCGGGATGGGCGATATCAATATTCAGCCCGACAATATGGATTTCATGGTTTTCCCACAGCGTGGAGATTTCCACTCCGGATATCAGCGTCAACGGTAAACCGGCGCGTTCAATCTCCGCCCGGGCCGCGGGGATCGCCGCCACGGTATCGTGATCGGTTATCGCCAGGGTGCCGACGCGCATCTGATGCGCGCGATGGACAAGTTCTTCTGGAGTCAGTCGCCCGTCAGAGGCGATGGTATGGCTGTGCAGGTCGTAAATCACTGCGTAGTTGGTGTTGCTCAAGATGACTCCTGCTGGACATGAACCTGTACCCGTCATACTTTAAGTCACAAGCAGATTGACTGATGTTCTGCAGCTTAAGGGATTAAGGATAGTAATAAGCGCATCATCATACCGACTGATAGAGAAAATCTGCAAACGGGGGTTGACTTTAATCTCTCGGACTAGTTAACTAGTACGCAAGTTCACATGAAGGGGTATCATCAATGAAAACGCAACTCATCACTCTGCACGGCTGGTGGCGCACCTCCTGTTATCGGGCGGCGTGATCGCGTTTTGCACTCAGCATACAGATACCCGGCCCGCCAATGAGCGGGCTTTTTATTGGACAAATTATTACAGCGAACAGGCGACAACAAATAATGCAAACATCAAAACCGGCACTCGAGCTTCTCACCAGCGACGCCATCTATCGGGAAAACCCGACGGCGCTATTCCACCAGCTATGCGGCGCGCGTCCCGCCACCCTGCTGCTGGAATCCGCGGATATCGACAGTAAGGATGATTTGAAAAGCCTGCTGCTGGTGGATAGCGCGCTGCGTATTACCGCACTAGGTGACACTGTCACTATTCACGCACTTTCCGCCAACGGCACGGCGCTGCTGGAGCTGTTGGACAGCGCTCTGCCTTCAGGCATTAATAACCAGCGTCAGCCAAACGGTCGGGTATTAACTTTCCCGCCGGTCAGCGCGCTGTTAGATGAAGATGCCCGTCTGTGTTCACTGTCGGTATTCGACGCCTTTCGCCTGCTGCAGGAACTGATTACCGTACCGCAGGACGAACGCGAAGCCATGTTCTTCGGCGGTCTGTTCGCCTATGACCTCGTCGCCGGCTTTGAAAACCTACCGCCGCTGGAAAGCGACACTGCCTGCCCGGATTACTGCTTCTACCTGGCGGAAACGCTGCTGGTTATCGACCATCAGACTAAAAACACGCGCATTCAGGCGAGCCTGTTCACCCCGCTGGAAAGCGAAAAGCAGCGTCTGCTGCAGCGCATCGCTCAGCTTCGTCAACAGCTGAACGAGCCGCCGGCGCCGCTGCCGGTGACGACGGTAGCCGAGATGCGCTGCGATTGCGACCAGAGCGACGAAGAGTACGGCGACGTGGTGCGTAAAATGCAGCGCGCCATCCGCGCGGGCGAGATTTTCCAGGTGGTACCTTCGCGCCGCTTCTCGCTGCCCTGCCCGTCGCCGCTGGCCGCTTATGATGTGCTGAAAAAGAGCAACCCCAGTCCGTACATGTTCTTTATGCAGGACAACGACTTCACCCTGTTCGGCGCTTCGCCGGAAAGCTCGCTCAAGTACGATGCCAGCAATCGTCAGATTGAAATTTACCCGATAGCCGGTACCCGTCCGCGCGGCCGCCGCGCCGATGGTTCGCTGGATCGCGATCTCGACAGCCGTATTGAGCTGGAGATGCGCACCGACCATAAAGAGCTCTCCGAACATCTGATGCTGGTTGACCTTGCGCGTAACGACCTCGCGCGCATCTGCACGCCGGGAAGCCGCTACGTTGCCGACTTAACCAAAGTCGACCGTTACTCCTTCGTGATGCACCTTGTCTCCCGCGTGGTTGGCGAGCTGCGCAGCGATCTCGACGTTTTGCATGCTTATCGCGCCTGTATGAATATGGGCACCCTCAGCGGAGCGCCGAAAGTGCGCGCCATGCAGCTCATTGCCGCTGCCGAAGGCAAGCGCCGGGGCAGCTACGGCGGCGCGGTGGGCTACTTCACCGCCCATGGCGACCTCGATACCTGCATCGTCATTCGTTCTGCCTATGTGCAGGATGGCGTTGCCACGGTGCAGGCCGGCGCCGGTATCGTGCTCGACTCCGTTCCCCAGTCAGAAGCGGATGAAACCCGCAATAAAGCTCGCGCGGTGCTGCGCGCTATCGCCCAGGCCCACCACGCGAAGGAGATTTTCTAATGGCCGACATTCTGCTGCTCGATAATATCGATTCTTTCACCTATAACCTGGCAGACCAGCTGCGTTCGAACGGCCATAACGTGGTGATTTATCGCAATTCCGTCCCGGCGCAGGCGCTGATTGAGCGCATCGGCACCATGGACAATCCAGTACTGATGCTCTCCCCGGGTCCGGGAACCCCGAGCGAAGCGGGCTGTATGCCGGAGCTGCTGACCCGCATGCGCGGTAAGCTGCCGATTATCGGCATCTGCCTCGGTCACCAGGCGATTGTTGAAGCCTACGGCGGCTACGTCGGCCAGGCCGGTGAAATCCTTCACGGCAAGGCTTCAAGCATTGAACACGACGGCCAGGCGATGTTTGCCGGTCTGAGTAATCCTCTGCCGGTCGCCCGCTACCACTCGCTGGTGGGCAGCAATATCCCGGCCGGACTAACGATCAACGCCCACTTTAACGGCATGGTCATGGCGGTGCGTCACGACGCGGATCGCGTCTGCGGCTTCCAGTTCCATCCTGAATCGATTCTGACCACCCAGGGGGCGCGTCTGCTGGAACAGACTCTGGCCTGGGCGCTGCAGAAGCTGGAACAGACGAATACCCTCCAGCCGATTCTGGAAAAACTGTATCAGGCAGAAACCCTGAGCCAGCAGGAGAGCCACCAGCTGTTTTCCGCAGTGGTGCGCGGCGAAGTGAAGCCTGAGCAGCTGGCCGCCGCGCTGGTCAGCATGAAGGTACGCGGCGAGCATCCGCAGGAGATCGCCGGCGCCGCTACCGCGCTGCTGGAAAACGCCGCGCCGTTCCCGCGTCCGGATTATCCGTTTGCCGATATCGTCGGTACCGGCGGCGACGGCAGCAATAGTATCAATATTTCAACCGCCAGCGCGTTTGTGGCTGCCGCCTGCGGCCTGAAGGTCGCCAAACACGGCAACCGCAGCGTGTCGAGCAAGTCCGGTTCTTCCGACCTGCTGGCAGCATTCGGTATCAATCTGGATATGAATGCCGATAAATCTCGCCAGGCGCTGGATGAACTGGGCGTTTGCTTCCTGTTTGCGCCGAAATACCACACCGGTTTCCGTCACGCGATGCCGGTACGCCAGCAGCTCAAAACCCGTACCCTGTTCAACGTGCTCGGGCCGCTGATCAACCCGGCGCATCCGCCGCTGGCGCTGATTGGCGTCTACAGTCCGGAACTGGTGCTGCCGATTGCGGAAACCCTGCGCGTGCTGGGCTACCAGCGAGCCGCCGTGGTACATAGCGGCGGTATGGATGAAGTATCGCTGCACGCGCCGACGGTGGTCGCGGAGCTCAGCAACGGTGAGATCAAGAGCTACCAGTTGACCGCCGCCGACTTCGGCCTGACGCCGTATCATCAGGAGCAGCTGGCAGGCGGCACGCCGGAAGAAAACCGTGACATTCTTACGCGCTTACTACAAGGTAAAGGTGAAGCCGCTCACGAAGCCGCCGTTGCCGCCAACGTCGCCATGTTGATGCGTTTACATGGACACGAAGACCTGAAGGCCAACGCGCAGCAAGTCATCGATGTGCTGCACAGCGGAGCGGCCTATGACAGAGTGACCGCATTAGCGGCAAGAGGGTAAATAATGCAGACCGTTTTAGCAAAAATCGTGGCCGACAAAGCGATTTGGGTAGAAGCCCGCAAACAACAACAACCGTTAGCCAGTTTTCAAAATGAAGTGGTACCGACGCAGCGCAATTTTTACGATGCCCTCGCCGGCACCCGCACCGCATTTATTCTTGAGTGCAAAAAGGCCTCGCCATCAAAAGGCCTGATTCGCGAAGATTTTGACCCGGCGGCCATTGCCGGCGTCTACAAGCACTATGCCTCGGCTATCTCAGTGCTTTGCGATGAGAAGTATTTCCAGGGTAGCTTCGATTTTCTGCCGATGGTCAGCAAGGTCGCGCCGCAGCCGATTCTGTGTAAGGACTTTACTATCGATCCTTATCAAATCTACCTGGCGCGCTACTACCAGGCTGATGCCTGTCTGCTGATGCTTTCGGTGCTGGACGATGAGCAGTATCGTCAGCTCTCCGCCGTCGCGCATAGCCTGAACATGGGCGTGTTGACCGAAGTGAGCAATGAAGAGGAACTGGAGCGCGCAATTGCGCTGAAGGCTAAAGTGGTCGGCATCAACAATCGCGATCTGCGCGATATGTCGATTGACCTCAACCGCACCCGAACCCTGGCACCCCGCCTCGGTCATGGCGTCACGGTCATCAGCGAGTCCGGCATCCATACTTATGCTGAAGTGCGCGAATTAAGCCACTTTGCCAACGGCTTCCTGATTGGTTCTGCCCTGATGGAGCATGACGATCTGAACGCCGCCGTAAAACGCGTGCTGCTCGGTGAGAATAAGGTCTGCGGCCTGACCCGCCCCCAGGATGCCCAGGTGGCATATGAATCCGGCGCGATCTATGGCGGATTGATTTTCGTTCCGACGTCGCCGCGAGCGGTGAACGAGGCTCAGGCGCAAGCGGTAATTGCCAGCGCGCCTCTGAGCTATGTCGGCGTGTTCCGCAATTCGCCGGTGGCGGAAGTTATTGCCCGCGCGAAAAATCTGAGCTTAGCCGCCGTGCAACTCCACGGTAGTGAAGACCAGACCTATATCGACGCCCTGCGCGCCGAATTACCGGGCAAGGTACAAATCTGGAAAGCCCTCAGCGTTGGCGAAACGCTACCGCCGCGCAATCTGAATCATGTCGACAAATACGTTCTCGACAATGGTCAGGGCGGCACCGGCCAGCGTTTCGACTGGTCTCTGCTGCAAGGCCAGGATCTGCGTAACGTTCTGTTGGCTGGCGGCCTCGGCGCCGATAACTGTGTTGAAGCCGCGAAAAGCGGCTGTGCCGGACTCGATTTTAATTCAGGCGTAGAGTCACAGCCGGGTATTAAAGATGCCAGCAAGCTGGCCTCGGTGTTTCAAACGCTGCGCGCATATTAAGGAGCAACAATGAGTACTTTACTGAATCCCTATTTCGGCGAATTCGGCGGGATGTACGTTCCGCAGATCCTGATGCCTGCCCTGCGCCAGCTGGAAGAAGCCTTCGTCAGCGCGCAGAAAGATCCGGCATTCCAGGCCGAATTTAGCGACCTGCTTAAAAACTACGCCGGTCGCCCGACGGCGCTGACCCAATGCCGTAACCTCACCGAAGGTACGCGCACGACCCTGTATCTGAAGCGGGAAGATCTGCTGCACGGCGGCGCACACAAAACTAATCAGGTGCTCGGCCAGGCGCTGCTGGCAAAACGCATGGGCAAAACGGAAATTATCGCCGAAACCGGCGCCGGTCAGCACGGCGTTGCCTCAGCCCTTGCCAGCGCCCTGCTCGGCCTGAAGTGCCGCATCTATATGGGCGCCAAAGATATCGAACGCCAGTCGCCGAACGTCTTCCGCATGCGCCTGATGGGTGCGGAAGTGATCCCGGTACATAGCGGCTCATCCACCCTGAAAGATGCCTGTAACGAGGCTTTGCGCGACTGGTCAGGCAGCTATGAAAAAGCCCACTACATGCTTGGCACCGCCGCTGGCCCGCATCCGTTCCCGACCATCGTGCGTGAATTCCAGCGGATGATTGGCGAAGAGACTAAAGCGCAGATCCTGGAGAAAGAAGGACGCCTGCCGGATGCGGTTATCGCCTGCGTTGGCGGCGGCTCCAATGCTATCGGCATGTTCGCTGACTTTATCGACGATACCGCCGTTGGCCTGATTGGCGTGGAGCCCGCCGGACATGGGATCGAAACCGGCGAACACGGGGCGCCGCTTAAGCACGGCCGCGTGGGCATCTACTTCGGTATGAAATCGCCGATGATGCAGACCGATGAGGGGCAGATTGAGGAGTCCTACTCCCTCTCCGCCGGTCTGGATTTCCCGTCCGTTGGCCCGCAGCATGCTTATTTAAACAGCATTGGTCGCGCCGATTACGTGTCGATTACCGATGATGAAGCGCTGGATGCTTTTAAAGCGCTCTCCCGCCATGAAGGGATTATTCCGGCGCTGGAATCCTCCCATGCCCTGGCGCACGCGCTAAAAATGATGCGCGAAAACCCGGAAAAAGAGCAGCTGCTGGTGGTTAACCTCTCCGGCCGCGGCGATAAAGACATCTTCACCGTACACGATATTTTAAAAGCGCGAGGGGAAATCTGATGGAACGTTATGAGACGCTGTTTGCACAACTGAAAGCTCGCCGGGAAGGCGCGTTTGTTCCCTTCGTCACCCTCGGCGACCCTAATCCTGAGCTGTCGCTGAAAATTATCGATACGCTGATTGAAGCCGGTGCCGACGCGCTGGAGCTGGGCATTCCTTTCTCCGACCCGCTGGCGGATGGCCCGACGATCCAGGACGCCACCCTGCGCGCTTTTGCCGCCGGGGTGACGCCCGCGCAATGCTTCGAGATGCTGACGGCAATTCGCCAGAAGCACCCGACGATTCCAGTCGGGCTGCTGATGTACGCCAACCTGGTGTTCAGCCCCGGTATCGATGAATTCTACGCCGCGTGCGAACGCGCTGGCGTCGATTCGGTGCTGGTGGCCGATGTGCCGGTTGAAGAGTCCGCGCCGTTCCGCCAGGCCGCGCTGCGCCACAATATCGCGCCGATTTTCATCTGCCCGCCGAATGCCGATGACGATCTGCTGCGCCAGATCGCCTCTTACGGGCGCGGCTATACCTACCTGCTGTCGCGGGCGGGCGTAACCGGTGCGGAAAACCGCGCCGCGCTGCCGCTGCATCATCTGATTGAAAAGCTGGCCGAGTACAACGCCGCCCCGCCGCTGCAAGGATTTGGCATCTCGGCGCCGGAGCAGGTTACCGCCGCGATTGACGCAGGCGCGGCCGGGGCGATTTCCGGCTCTGCCATCGTCAAAATTATCGAGCGCAACGTGAACGACCCGCAGGCCATGCTGGCAGAATTAAAGACCTTCGCCCGCAGTCTGAAAGCCGCCACTAAAGCCGCCTGATGATGCTTGCCGTCCGGCCAACACCTTAGCTATCGGCCGTTTTTTGCGCCCGAGAGACATCCTTTTATGAACGGGACGGCTTCAAGGGGGATAGCAGCCTGTAAATGCCCGATGAACACCTCAATGTAAAAAGATCGCTGCCGCACAAAAATTGGGGTTGATATCTTAAATGAGAAATATTATCTTTCTCATTACCGAATAGTTGAGTAAACAACTCAGGTATTCGGTACGACATTGCTCACATTGCTTCCAGTATTTTTGCCCGCACTTGTGCGGGCTTTTTTTTATGGCCGACATCCAGTATGTCCCTCCCGATAGCGCGCCGGATATATGCTTTGCCAACGCGGCCTCCAGCCGCGATCCGAAACACCTATTACCAGGAAAGCTGTCAGCCTACCCTCTAACTCTTTGCGAATGTGGATAGCTGCGGTCTCTCGTGTTAATGCATGGCCTGACTGGCGTCATACCTTGCGGGCACCACTAATGGCGGCAGAAAGCGTGAGCCAATCGCTAAAGATAGGCCACTGGGACAAAATACTGGATGGTGTAATAAGGCCGATCGTTTCCTGACGTCACGTTTTGCGGCTGAACAAAACGTTCGATATCGTAGCCCTCGCGGCGATACAGCCCGAGCTCAGGAAGATGTTTCATATAAACATTATTTGACAGTAAAACATAATCCTCCCAGCTACCGCTAAATTCCATGCCCAGGTATAAACCCCGCTTAGCGACCCTTATCTCGCGGAAAGGGCGTTCCCGTGAGCTCACTGGTGCACCAATAAAACTGCCGATGGTCACTTTATAGAGATTATTGGCGGCAGGTGAGAATTCAGAGAGGATATAGATGTCTCGCTCGCCGCCCGGCATTTCCGCCGCGATTTTCCGCCTGGTGACATTTTTCCTGGCGCAGATACCCTCGGCCAGGGAGAGCGTATAGGTGAAGCCGTATCCAGAAAAGGTTTGCTCTTCGAGAAAACAAAGCCAGGGTACAGGCAGTCTGTCGCCCTGCGGCCCCACCTTCTGATAGAGCGCCGACATATCCCAGTATGCTGAATGTCGATACTGGCTGGGGCAACGACCAAAGGCTTTTTTAAACTCGCGGGAAAAGGTTTGATGAGAGTCAAAATGCAGTGAGCAGGCAATAGATGAAATAGGTTGGTGAGTCAGCCTGAGTTTACCGGCAGCAAGCGTCATGCGGCGCATTCTGATATACTTGCCGACAGGCAGTCCGGCATATTCATGGAATATATTATAAACTGAACGCCGCGAATATCCCACGCCACGGGCGATATCTTCGACCGATGGATTTATTGTCAGGCGAGACTCAATCCATTCAACTATTTCATTAAAAACATTTTCTTTCATTGCGGTAAATGACATCCATATCAAATTTTAGCCCGCTGGTATTTTACCAGTAATTAAGTATTGACACTAAGCTTTTTGTGCATAATAAAAATTTATCGCGGAACGCATTCATAAAAATGGAGCCTGTAAACCCCAGCCATATGAAAAATAAGATTTTTCTTACAAAAAATATCTCAAATCTCATTTTGTAGACAAATGTTGCTTTTTTTGCAGACCTACAATATCTTATTTTAAACTTTAAAAGCAGATCGCGACTATTAAGCTCACTTTTTTAACAGCTATATTTTTACCGGCATTCTTTTAAATCAGAGTGCATATATTAATAACTATGTGAATCTATGTATGCTTAATATTTTGATCAATACCAAAAATGTTTACTCAAAACACGCTATAAAACAAATGGTTATGGAATCCATCACCACAGACGAAAACGTTATCTTTGAAGACAAGTACACTCAAAGCAACATTGCACAAGCACATATCATATTCACCGAAATGGAACCTGGAGAGATCTTTCTGTGCCATGATGAGTTGAAATATAAAAAAGAAAAAAGCCTGCTATTTATTCTTCAAGAGAAAAAAAGCGTATCTTCCAAAAGTGAAATTCCTAACTGCACAAAAGATTGTTTATTTTTATACAAATCCGATTCAATTCCTGTGATTACGGGGAAAATATACATTCATATAAATTTATTTTTATTAAGAGGATGTGAAGATATTGCACCAAAGGTAAATCTTTGTATCAACTGCCCATGTAAATCAATAACCCATGCGCAGTCAAAAGTAATACATGCTCTCAGTCTTGGATTGAACCAAATGCAAATAGCCCGTGAGTTAAAAGTCAACTATAAAACCGTGTACTCACATAAAAAAAACGTTATGCATGATTTTAAAATAAAAGGCACTCAGGATCTTAATAAATTCATGCATGTATTGAATAAAAGAAAACAATTTATTTCTTAGCTATCCACTCATCTGAGGGATCTTTGCAAAACCTGTAGCCACTAACAAAAGATCGTCAATACCGCTACGCCTGCCGTCACAGGCCGGCCAGGCCCGGTGCCGACCATACCGTCTTTTTTCAGCGCGCTCCCGAGATAAAGCCCTACAGGAATGATAGTATTCAGTGCAGTAAACGCAGGTACAACCTCTATCCCGGGAGCGATTTATGCACGAAGAAGTACCACTGAAATATTACGACATTGCGGATGAGTATTCGACGGAGTCCGCCGAGCCCGTCAGCGAGTCAGAACGTGAGCCCCTGGCGCGCTATTTTCAACTGCTGATTACGCGGCTGATGAATAACGAGGAAATCAGCGAGGAGGCGCAGGGAGAGATGGCCATACAGGCGGGGATTGATGAACAGCGGATCGATGATATAGCGGTATTCCTGAATAAATGGGGTAACGAGTAGCGGCCGGTCAAGCCGTTTTGCAAAGAGCAAAAGCAAATACCACATCATCGTTGGCGACAACGCTTTGCGCGAACGAGAAACAAAGCTGGTCATGACGACCAGCTTTGAGCAAGAGTTTAGAACCGATAACCCGCAGAGAACATAAACACCCACGGATCCAGACGAATACTGTCGTGCTGCTGCGCGCCCGCCAGCTTATAGTTGGCGGTGGTGTCGATATCCATGTACCACACCGACACACCCCCAAGAAAAGAGTAATGATATGTTTTTTAAACGAAAATCCTTGTGTCAGAATATGAAAATAAGGTTTTTTTTCGCAATTTTAACATCTTGATTTGCCTGAAAATAATTATCGTTTTGCAGAATGTTTTTTGCTTGAAATGCAACAACTCCGCACCAATAGTCTGGGTTTCGTGACCGAGTTAGAAAAGATAAAAATCATTAACCTGGACTCAACCCAGACAAAATTACATGACTGGGCAGTCATCAAACTCCCCCAGTCGCGCATCATTGATTATGTACGTGATCACACCGAAGACAGGTGGTGGACAATTATCCTCTTGGCTCGGCAGTGGCTCTTTCCTCCCTGATGTCAGGTCCTCAAGATGAGGTTTTGGCACCAGCCGGTAGCGCTTGACTCTGAATTCCCCAGCCATTGCACATACAAGCAGAGTGCCATCGCATGGCTTAAGTGACGCGTCGATGACGAGAAGCGCACCCTGTAAAATACCCGCCCGATAACAAGTGTTTGCAGCCCGCATAAAATACGTAGCCGCCGGATGCTTAATGAATTTTTCATCAAGCGAAATTCGCATTTCTTCGTAATCTGCTGCTGGAGATGGAAAGCCCATAGGTTAACTCCTTTCTTTCTTGATACTGCACATAATCACAGCATATATACTGTATATAAACACAGTAAAGATGAAGAGGAAGGAGAAGAAAAGAAAAATCAGGGCTGCTATCCGGGTTTATCCTAAGATATTGTTTAGCTTAGTTTCTAAATCATCTACTCGCTTAATCAGCACTTTTACCGCCGCCAGTGTATCCATCAGGATCACGTTGTTATCGAGTTGCAGGCGATCATCGTCAACTCTCTCGCCGTTTAGCATATACGATGTATTAATCTGCTTAACATACTGAGGATCGACCTGCTGCGCCTGCTGAGCGATTATTCCCCTACGCGTCCTGTTCTGCTCGTCGTCGTTGTAGACGAACGTCACCAGCTCAAGCTGACGAATGCGATCGACTGACAAATGGCCGTTAGTCGGTTCAATGCTGTGTTTCAGGCGCGCGTCAGAGGTGCCCAGGAACGATACACTGCCGCGCTGGCTGCCGTAGATATTCCCGTCTGCGAGAAATTGCCAATACTGAACTGGCTGGGAGAATCCCCCAACCGACAGGATCAGCCTATGGTTTGTCCCCACCTGCTCTTCAAACCACATCGCCGCCTGTCCGCCATCAACGTTGCTATCGCTACCGCGCGTATTAAATCTTGACGTGAAACGTGGCGCTTGTAACACGGTGCCATTTGCTATGTTTCCAGGGTCAGTGTTTAATTTGGCAATGAAGGCTTGCCCGTAAAGATCCCCATATTGTGTAGCGACGCCGTAGATCCCCAGGCCACCACGAACACGCCACCCTGGTGTGACAGACAACGCGCCGTTTTCGGCGATAATCCGGTGCGTATAGTCCGTCGTGGTGTTCTGGTAATGGAAATCGATGTAAGGACTCGCCTCCGTTAGCTCAATATGTCCGCCAGCTAATTGCTTTCCGGTCAGGTTTCCGTTAACAGTAAATGACCCGGAAACCGAAAGATTGCCGCTTACAGTCAGGTTACTCTTGAACGTTGAAGCGGCATTCCACGTTTGCGCCTGCATCCAAGTATTTGCGGCCGTCACCTTCGCCTGGTTTTTATTGGCTGCGGTGATTGATGAGTCGATAGCTGTCTGTCGCGTAGCGTATTCGCTTTGGAACTGCGCCCACGATTTCACAGTCCCGGTGGTGCCATCCGGTTTAGTTACCGTCACGTTACCGGAGCCGAATAAAAATTGCTGCTGATTGGCCAGATCCACGTAGGTACGCTCAAAGCACTTTTGAATACTGGCCGCCAGCTCATCACTGATATTTGCCATAGTTACTCGCCCCCGAAGGGGCGCTCCTTTAAGGTGCGGAAATAATCTGATTGCCCATGCGGAAAATGGTAAAAATTAACTTTTCGCGCTGGCTTGTCCTGGCTGCCGAGGATGGGTCAAACACCGTGCCATTCCATACCTGTGCCAATGGGGTATATGTCCTATAGCTGAACCCACGCCCATTCTTACAGTTGATCCATACACGGTTACGCTGACCTTTACCTGCGGCGTAGATTTTCAACCCTTTCAGCGGAATTGCACGTGACCCACCATCGTTCCCGGCGTCCCATGAATAGTGAATGTAATCTTCACGGCCAGGGGTACTCACAACAATGTCACCATAGGACCTGAACGATGATGACATCTGACAGATCAGGTTGGTGTCCAGGAAACGGTCGAAGGTCTCCCCGCTGATGTAAAACAGGTCATACTGTCCGGAACCCAACATATCTTTCTCAACGAATGGCAATGTTGCTACCTCGCCAATCATCACATCGCCTTCAATTTTGTTGGCGTAAACGGTGCCGTTAAAATAGCCGTCAGTCGCACGCACGGTACCTGTAAAGCTCCCGCTGGATGCTTCGACATGTCCGCGTATGGTCACGTTATTAAACACCGCTGATCCGGCCTTGTTGATCGCCCACCCGACTGTGTCGCCGTTCCAGTTTGTCGACTGGATATTATTGCTAATCTGCGCAAAGTCGATGACAAGATTTCGGGCCATCGCCTGCTGCATATATGCGCCGTTACCGTCGACACCGAAGACCAGATTGCTTTTATCACCGTTGGGCACATAAACACCGAACTGGTCAGCCTGCACCAGGAACTGTGATTGCCCGCTGCCGTTGATCCCCAGCTGAATCCCCGCAACGTAGTTCTTGCCGCCGGAAGATGTGTTGACCTTCACACCCCATTGCGCACCCAGTTTTCCGTTCAAATCCGCCACGGTTGATGCCGTCTGCTGAACGGTCGCTGACATATCCCCGACCTGAGAGGTCAGCGTGGTGATCTGCTCAGTGGTTGATTTTTCCAGGTCGGCAACGGTTTTGCTCGTTGTGGTAATTGCGGCGCTGTTGTCGCCAATCATGCTGCGCATCTGATTGAAACCAGTTGTCATTGCCAGCCCGTTGGCTGCGATAGTTTCATCCTGCCGGGTTATTCGTGATTCAGCGTCACCTACACGTGAGACCAGGCTTGTGATTTGCCCTGCCTGTGCTTTGATATCCTTGCCCTGCTGCGTCACGGTGGCAGAGAGCGCTGTCGTCGCATCGGCAGCGGCTTTTGCGTCCGCTTTCGCATCCTGCGCGTCGGTCACGTCGACGATTGACAGGTTATCGATAAACAACGAATAGCCGGTACCGCCGGACGTACCACGGCACGAGACCCATAAGACGCCTACCGCGTGCGTATCATTGATTGTGGCAACGCCGGTTACCTGCACCCATTGATCACGTTTGCCGCCTAGCGACCCGGATGCATCGGAGACTACGATCCCGGCAGGCCACGAGTTCGGCGTGCCACCCTCCCCGCGCGTCATCATACCGATAGCCGTAGACCATCCCGAGGTGGGTTTTTCCGTGCTTTGCATCATCACCCAGGCGGAGAAACGGTATTTACCTCCCGCCCTGATCGCCATCCATGTTCCTGTTGTCTTATCGCTGTTCCCTGTCTCGCCGCTGTTACGTGTCACCTTACCGGACTTGCTGCCGTCACGTTTGGCCTGAGTCGTGGCGATGAACTGTGCGCCCGCCACCCTGTAGTTGTCCGCATACGACTCAAACGATCCGTCAATGAATGGGTTCGTCATCTTAGAGGATACGGTAGACAGGTCGGCTTTAACCTGCGTCACTGCGTCCGCCTGGGCCTTAATTTGATCTCCCTGGCTCTTAACAGTGGTCTGTATGGTAGACAGTCCTGCTGCGTTTGCGGCGATGTCCACGGCATCGGTGACGTCCATCAGATAGAGATCATCAACATAGAGGTTACCTTTGGACAGTAACGCCATGAAGCTGACCTGGGCGAACGTGGTGGCCGTCGCTTTCCAGGTCTTACTAATCTCTGTCCACTGCGATCCGGTCTGGTAGTTTTTCGGGTCAAACTGGACTTCAATAACCGGGTTGGTCTGGCCGGTGATACCCATGCGTATTTTGTTATTGCCCTGCGCCGTCGATGGCATCTCGGCATTGCCATCGGCACGAATCCACCCGCCCAGCTTATACGTGCGGCCTTTCTGGATCGGGATGTCATACTTCTGCGCAATGGTGTCCTGCGCGGAGTTGTGTGCGGACAGCTTCAGGATACGACCGCCTGAGTGCGGCGACTGCGCGTCGATAACAGTGGCAACGGTGGTTGAGCCTTGCGTCCAGGAGTCCAGGCCTCGCTCGAAGCCACCATTCGCGACAAGATTACCGGCCATCTTATTATCGATGTCCGCCAGCGCAGCCGTGAGGTTAGAGGATACTGCGGTGGTAGCTGCTGCGTTCGCGATGATGTCCTGCTCTGTCTTCGTCACACGCTGCGTAAGCTGCTGCGTCGCGCTGGTGTTGGCCGCGATTAGGATGGCATCGGTGATGTCGTAGATCGCCACGTAATCGATATCCACCTCGGCGGCGTCCGGGAAGCAGTAGATCCCGAAGGTGACCGCCACGGTGCCGTCCGGGCAAGCGTTGAAGTCGTATGTCTTGACGTCGAACGCCGTGGCGAACTGTAGCGTCTGCTGCTCGTAGCCGCTGGTGCCATCCGGGCGGTGCGCCCAGCGTCTGACCATCAGGTTACCTGCCCCGGAAACTTTCTTCGCTTTGACAACAATGCGGTATTTCTTATTCCCGCCATCCACCTGAAATTTGTGCTGCCCGTTTGGGAAGATCCCGGAGTAGTTACCGGAAGCCCACTTTATGCGGACGCCCGCTTTACCCTCTCCATAATCACCGAATTTAATCTGCCCGCCTTCCTGAGTGGTCCACGCGACAGACCCTTGGCGAAAATCGTAGTTTGGGACGAGATTAGCGCCAGCGTCGCGTAGAGACTCGACCCATCCCGCGACGCTGGTTAGCGCCTGGCTGGTCGTGTCGATGTCTTTGCCCTGCTGCGTTGTGGTCTGCTCAAGCTTCGTGATTGCCTGACTGTTCGCCGTATTCCCTTTTTCGACGTTAGTCACGCGGCCGGTGACGGCGGTAATTGCGTCGCTGTTCGCCTTGATATTTTTGCCTTGTTGCTCGACGGTACCGGATAGGCTCGACACACTACCGGCAGCGGCATCTGCAGCGGCTTTGGCTTCTTGAGCGGCCGTGACTTCCCGCAGATGCCAGTCGGTAGCGTACCAGACAGACTTAAACGGGCTGCTTTGATTAATCTGCAGGAACGGGCGCAGATATCCATAAGTCCAGCTGGCCGGGACCGTCCAGCGCCAGACAACCTGTCTCCAGGTCTGTGTCGGGGCCACGTTGCCGTTTGAATTGCGCGCCGTACCGCCGCCTGTGGGCGTCGTTGTGCTGGCGATATACAGGTTAAACGGCGCCGTCGCGTCTGCGCGCGCTGCAACCCATACCGACATCTCAAAGACCTGGCCCGGTTTAACGGGGATCGCCGCTAGGTTGGCGAAGTGGTCACGGCGATCCAGGCGGACGACATAGCGGTTAGGGCATCCCGCCGGGATGTCCGCATCATAAGGGATTGAGTCGTCGGTCGCGTCGTCGACGGTATCGCGACGCGTAAAGCCGAAGCTGCTATAGGCCGGGTCAAAGGTCGGATTCGGGATGTAGTCCCCACCGGACGCCGTTGCAGCGTTCAGGCTGGCGTTGATGCCAGTGATCTGCTGGCCTGTCGTGGTCAGCTTGCCCTCGGCGGTCGACACGCGGGTGGTTAGCTGATTCAGTGCCTCAATGGTAGCCGCCTTAGCCACTTCACCTTCTACTGTGCTCACGCGGCCTTTCAGCGATGTGACGGCGTCGCTGGTCGTCTTAAGGTCTTCGCCCTGTTGCGTAACGGTCTGTGACAGCGCGGTGACCGTGGATCCATCCGCTTTCGTGGCGATAGTTTTGCCGAGGTCGGTTTTTACGTTGTCGATCTTGCCGTCCAGGCTGGTGATCTGTCTTGACTGCGTAGACAGAGACCCTTCGGCAGCAGTAACACGCTGGGTCAGACCAGTGATAGCCTGGCCCTGCGCGGTGTTTTTGTCATCCGCGTCTTTCTTGTTCGCATTGACGGTGTTAGACAAGTTAGTGGTTCGCTCGGCCTGCGCGGTAATATCTTTGCCCTGCTGCGATACAGTGGCCTTCAGCGCGTCAACGGCTGCCGTGGTCGCCTTCTTCGCGACTTCTGCGTTAGTCGAATCGATGCGCCCGCCCAGGCTGGTGATTTGCCCGGCTTGTGTGGTGATATCCTTCTCCGTCTTCGTTACGCGGGATGATAGATCCGTAACGGCTTGCGCCGACGCCATCCCGGCGATCCCGTTAGATGCTGACAGCATGAAGTTGCGGAAATAGAAGCGGGCCGCCGCCGGAGTCCAGCCGCCGCACGCCAGGCGCAGATAGACCCACTGTCCGGGGAAATCATTCGGGATCTTCAGCGTGATAGTTTTCGTCTGCCAGGCGGTGGTAAGGCCGGAATTCCAGTCGAATTTATTCACTAACCACGTGGTCGGGTCACTCCACGTTTTAATCAGGCCAATATTAAACATCTGCGTGCCGGTGCTGATCGTGGCATCTGACACTTTGACATCAAAGGACAGGGTAAGCGTCTGCCCGGCTTCTACAGGTACTTTCGTACCGTTCGCTACGCGGCACGCCGGTTTATCGGTGGTCAGTGCCTTCTGCGTAGCGTCGAATACCGGCGCGCCGTCTCCTGAGCCGGATAACGTCCACGATGAGATGCTGGCGGTCGCGTCACCGTTCAGTAGCAAGTTGCCGGTATTCAGGCGGTTGATAAGGTTCGTCGTCTGGTTTGACGTCGTTTCTAACTTACCTTCGGCAGCGGTTACCCTGGTGGTTAGCCCGGTCATGGCTTCAGCGGTGGCGTTGTCCTGCGGCGCTTCGCTCCACTCGGTGGCGACGTTACCCACTTCGAATTTAGGCGAGTTGATGAACAGCGTACGCGCGACAGTAGCAGGTTGCAGACGTCCCAACAGCAAACGTTTTGTGCCGGTTCCGGCGGTCTGTTTCCACTTGACCCAGTATCGCTGCCATTCAGTCGTGATATCGAAAGTAACACCGCCATCACCGGCAGATCCTTTCTTGCCCTGGCTGGTTTCCCATGATCCGGTGGTATTCGGGTTGTAGAAATAGGCGTTAAATGTCAGCGCAACTGACCCTTTCGCATAGAACGAATAGACGTACTCGGTACCGTCAACCGGTGCGGCAAGTTTGACCTCTGTCTGATTGTACGCGGTGCCGTTCGCCGCGACCGAGATAGCCAGGCTGGCGTTGCCTTTAAAACGCTCTGATTTGCTGACGTTGCCGTAGCCGGTCAACTCGCCCGAATTCGGCAGCAGGTTGGCCCCGCCCACGCGCATGTTGTCCAGCCTGGAGTTAAGACCGGTAATGCTCTGACCCTGGGATGCGATCGTGCCGTCCTGCGCGGTATTCTTCGCTTCGATGTTCTGAATCGCGGACGTATGCCCGGCGATAACACCGTTAGCGGCGGCGAGATCAGCGGCTACCTGGTCCGTTTTGCTCGCGGTGGCTTCGAGATCGCTGGCGATAGTGTCCATGCGAGACGAGGCCGCTGCCGTTGATTTATCGTAGTCCACGCGCAACGTGTCCACGCGAGAGCCGATCGCCTTCTCCGCTGTTACGCGAATTTTGCGCTCTTCGTAAATCAGGCCGCTGGTCAGCAAGTCCGGGTTGGTGCCAGTCTGCGTGCCGCGAAGCTGGACCGCTAATTGATTACGGGTGGTAGCCTCGGCGCTATCGGCATCGGTCATTGCCTGGCGTAGTTCCTGGATCTGAGCCTGTGACGCCCCCGGAGTCGGGCGGCCCACGGCGAACCAGTCGACCTCAAAGTGGTTAGCCGTGGACAGGCCCGCCGTATTGAAGTCCAGGCGTACACGACGGATGTCTGCCGATGCGGTCCAGGGGATGTCCGCGATAGACACCACGGCGATCCCTGTGGCCGGGTCGAATTGTGGTTCAGGTACGGTGATTCGGCGAGCATCGACCCATCCTTGTTCAGTCTGGCCGGTCCACCACAGGCGAAGATTCCACGACGGCGAGCCGATTTTGCGGACGCGAAAGCGAATGTATTTATACGCTGTTGCGTCGATTTTGGTGGCGTTCGGGCTGCGCATTGTGCCGGTTGGCCCTGCCGGAATCAGCCAGCCATCAGATGTAATCGGCAGCGGTAATTTCCAGCTATCATCCTCGGCCCATCCTTCGGAGTCTTTATCGAAGTAAGAGATCGAGGTGAAGTCGAATTGTTCTCCAGATCCCGCGCTGAGAGACGCGATTTGCAACGCCAGGGAATCGTTGACGTTCTGAATCGTGGTATTTACCGTCTGGATCTGCGCGTCGACGGCGTTCTTCTGTGCCAGAAGGTCATCGGCGGCTTTCTTAGCCACGGCGGCGTCGTCTGTTTCGGCCTTCGCTACTGCATCGGCGACTTTTTTCGCTGCGTCAGAGGCGGTCGCGGCGTCACCAGCCGCGCGGTCTTTGACTTCCTGCGCCAGTCCTGCAGCTGTGGTGTTGCCCTTTGAGATTGCTGCCGTTAAGTCTTTGCCCTGCTGCGTGACAATAGCACCCTGCGCGGCGACGTCCTTCGCCGCCTGGTCAGCGGCTCCCTGCGCGGCGTCCGCAGCCTGCTGCGCAGCGTCGGCCGCAGCACTGTTGTCCTGAATACCTTTGTTCAGTTCCTCATAAGTATCCGAGCCTTTCAGCGCATCGTCGAGCTGCTGGTAATAGTCATCAACGTTCTCGCTGGACATGCCCTGCACCCAGCTGGTCCACGGCGAGACATTGCCCAGGCGGTCGACAAGGCGTGCGCGATACCAGAACTGCGTAGCAATCTGCAGGCCCATCTGCTGATACTGCTTGCCCGGATACGCTAAATCTGTCAGCGGCATCGCACCGTTCCCGCTCTTGTCCGGGCTGTACTGCAGCTCTGTGCGCTGGGTATCTTCGGAACCTTCCGGGAACTCCCAGCGGATCTCGATACCAGCGGTCAGTGAAACGGTCGTCAACGCCAGCGGCGGCAGTGGCTCACCGACTTTCCCTGTCAGCGTCTTCTCTTCCGAGTACGCCCAGCCACTGGAAATTTCAGCAGCGTTGATCGCGCGGACGCGTACCAGATAACGACCGGCATAAATGCCGCTGACCTCAAATGACGTGGTCGAGCTGCGCGGCAAGTTAATCCAGTTGCCATCATTTCGACGCCATTGAGCCTCATATGCGATAGCATTTTGAGCGGCGTTCCAGTTGGCCTGCAGGGTTTCGACGCTGATACCCTGATTCACCACAGAGAAGGACGTCAGAAGGATACCATCCGGCGGAGCCTGGTTTCCTGGCGGAATGACGCTTATCGGGCGCTGGTCGATGATCGCGCCGGTATCGATACGCGGGAATTTGTCCGGGTCGTGGGCCACGCCGGTGATTGTATACGTGGCGTTGTTATTGTCCTTTACACCGATAACGCGGTACTGCTGTGTATACAGATCGTCGGACTCAATAACCCAGACGCATTCTGCTTCCGGCGTCTCACTGTACGCCGTAGTGACTGTTATCTGCCGTCGACCGTTCACTGACTGAATGGACCGGGCCTGGGAAATCCCGGACGGAAGATTAAGCTGTAGTCGGTCCCCGGCTTTTGCATCGACATCACGATCGAGCGTAATCACCCGGCCATTAACCGCGCTGATACGCCCGCCATTCACACGTCCGGCCAGCAACTCATCGGCAAGGCCGATGATATAACCTGGCTGCGGGATTTTGCCATCGAGACCAACATCAATCTCAACCATCCGGTCTTTGTTGTTTGTCAGAATGCCCCACAGCCCTTTCCTGTGGGCTTCGCTCTGCCGGGTACACCCGATGGCCGTCACTTCGAGCTGGTTAAAGCTGTAGCGGGAAACCAGCTCCGGAACAAACGCCGGTTCCATCGCATCAGCATACGCGTTCGCCGGGTCAGACCAGGATACGAGCGCGTTAGTGTAGCGAGCCTTGCTGGTGCTGCTCGAATAGCGCGGTTTACCAATGATATTCGCCCGCGTATAGTTGAAATCGACATCACGCGGCATATCCGCCTGCACAACAATCTGCTCACCGCTCCAGCATGTCATCCCCCTGAAAATAGCGGCAAAATCACGCAGTACGGTGTAAGCGTCGTTGCGTTCCTGGACATAGACGTTACAGAGATAGCGAGGCTCCATGCCATCGCCGCCCCTGCCATCCGGAACCATCTGATCGCAATACTGCGCAATCTGGTACAGCGTCCATTTAGAAATATTGGCGCTTGTCAGGCGGTTCCCGAGGCCAAACCGGTCTGAGACAACAATGTCGTAATAAATCCATGCCGGGTTGTCTGTCCAGGCCCATTTAAACCCGCCGGTCCAGGTGCCAGTATAATCGCGGGTCTCCGGATTGTAGTTATCCGGAACGCGGATCACGCGCCCGCGCGGCTCGCATGAAATCTGTGGGATGGAGCCGTTGAACTGGCTGGAGTCGAACTCAATATAGAGCAAAGCGGTATGCGGATAGCGCAGCTTCGCGTCGATCACCTCTGTGTAGCTCTGGAGCGTCATCACATCGCCGATTTTGACGCTGTTGGCGTCCGGCGAGACTTTCCGCAGGCGAAGCGTCCATGTACTTCCTGCTTGCGGCAGGTCGATACGATGGCTACGCTCATAGCCGGAGGTGGTTTTCCCGGTAACTGCCGTTTCCAGCACGGTCTGCCAGGCTCCGCCATCCGTCTGTAAATCGATGGCATATTTAACAGTATTCCCCACCACGTCCCCGTCGTCTTCCTGCTTCATCAGTGAAGGCCATTTCAATCTGACGCGAACGGCGGAGAGTTGGGTATTCGTGAAAGTGTGAGACCAGGCAGTTTCGCTGGATATTTCCGTTCCGACGCTGATTTCATTTTCAGTACCGGGAATACCCTGAATATACTTTTGTGCCTGTGTTCCAGGACGGAATTCCCACGCCACACCGGAAAAGTTCTCCGTTCCATCGGCATTTAATAAGGGCGTACCATCGAGATAAATATCTTTACCTGTTAATTCACCTGCAAACTCTCCCTCGCCCAGCGCGATGAGAATTTTGGCTTTTGCTACGGACTGTAAATCATCCGGCTGCTCCGTCGGCGTGCGCTGGCTTGAGCTGCCACCTTTGCGCCCTTTGATTATGTTATTTGCCATATTGCGTCCATAAAAAAAGCCACCGCAAGGTGGCCTGTACTGAAGGGAGATACTGACTGATTATTTATTGCTGGTCTTCGACATAAATTCCGGCGGAAATAATCGCCCCGCCAATTCGCCGTTTGCCATAAAGAAGGCCAACCGGATAGCCCTGTGATGCGGTATTAGTCACCCCACCAAAGGCATAGGAGGCTTTGTTCTCGGGGGACTCTTTTCGGGCCAGACCTGCAGGTTGCGGGGAAAGCATCTGAACCACACCACCTAGCATCATTGATGCGCCGGCCATCATAGCGTATTGCCCCCATGCAGCACCGCCAAGGGCTTGCCCAATGGGGGTAAACATACCAATTGCCCCTGCAACTACAAGTACAGCACCTAAAATAGTTTGAAAAACACCTGCTTTTTTACTACCAATTACGACAGGGACGATACGAATTACTTCACCTGTAACAGGAAACCCCAATTCATCCAGACAGATATTTTTTTTACCCTTAAAAACAGCAAAAGTCAGCCCTTTATCCTTGCTGTTATTTAAAAACTTCTCGAAGCCTTCCAGAGTGCAACATAAAGCCTTAATGGCTTCGCTAGTTGTACTAATAATCCTCTGATGATGAACGCCAAACTTCTTACCTAAAACTCCACTTAGTTCTATTTCAGTCATTAATTCTGGCATATTACACCCAACAAAAAGCCACCTTAAAAAGGTGGCTATATTATTTATTCAAAAGCGTTAATTTTGTGACATTGGTAAAATGTCAACATTACCACTTTGGTCAATAAAAATCCTCAGATTGCGAGGTGTGTTTTCTTTGACTACAAACTCCCGTTCCCTCTTTGGCGCACCATTACATAAACCTCTTCCTTCAAACCCAGCTCCAACTATCACAGGTCCAGCGGGTATATAAGCTGTGACTTTTTCTCCTGTATCGAGTTCAGCTAAGCGCTTTCCGTCAATATAAGATGTAATAGCACAGCCTCCAGAGACAAAACCCTTATCACGAATAATAGTCACCGCAGTAGTATCCGCTTTTTTCTGAAATTCAGATGAGGGCTGTACTTCTTTTGCATTCTGAGGGAGTACTGGCTCAGTAGAGCATCCAACCAAGAGCAAAAATGAAAGAGTTACTAGTTTTTTTTTCATCTCCGTTTCCTTTTCGGATTTCATTTTCCTCAAAGCTTAACACAGAGAATGATAACGAACGATTTTCATTGTCCTTTCAAGCCAGTATCCGCCATACGGCACACGCTTGCTAAGGTGACCATAAAGGTGGTGAAGCAGCATGTTCCCTTCAAGTAAAATTCCCGCATGGTTCCACTTTTCGGCCTGTACCTGCATGATGACCATATCGCCCGGCTGCGGCGGGCCATCAAACTCCCTGAACCCACATTCATACCAGCAGTCCTGATAAAAGTTGTCAGGATATTCATTTTCCCACCAGGGATAATCGACGCGATAATCGTGCAACTCGATACCGTGGGTCTGGCGGAAGTAGCTCATCACGAGGCCCCAGCAATCGTAATGGCCAAGTACGAACGGGCGCTCGATGAGTGGCAGCTCACCGCGCGGGTGGATGGTACGGAGATCGCCTTCCGGCCAGCTGATGATATGCCACGGTAGCAGAGTGGCATCGCATTGCGCTTTATCCAGTTCGCTGGGCTGCGTCGTTGCATCCGGATGGCTGTGAACAATACCGATGATCACGCCCCAGTCCTCGACTTCTGCGTAATCCTCCGGCGCCAGAATAAAATTATCGCTCGGCTCGCGGGCCTGATTCCGGCAGGGGAAATAGCGCTCCACTCGGCCCTTTTGAGCAATCAAGCCGCATGCCTCACGCGGGTAATCAGCAGCGGCATGAGCTTGTATCGCATTAATCGTCTTCTGCCGCATATCAGCTCCTTATCAGGGACGTGCCAGGGAAACCACCAAACGGCAGTTCGTTGTTATCGCCAAAGCGCAATTTGCACGCCGAGAGCGTCCCATTGCAGACGTCCTTCGATGGGTCATCAACCGGCTTGTTGTTTTTGTCGAAATAGCGCGTGCCGGCATAGTCGCAACCATCACCACTGCGGTATTTATTGCGAATACACCAGGTGCAAAGCGAGTGATATTGCCGGGTCGGAATCAAAACCCCCTGCAGATCCATCGGACTGGAAAGCGTAAACTCGACCAATTCGTCGGTTTCAAGGCTTTTAGTATCAATAAAATACAGATGCCGTTTTTCCTGCGTCGGATCTGCGGTTGAGTTTTCTTCCGAAAAGTTTCGTGAGTCAAGATATTGTTTTTGCGTCTCACGGATGGTAACGCGAGCCTGTGCCAGGTCGTCATAATATAGGCACAACGCGGATATCGACCCGTTAATGTTGCCCACCCGTAGAGTCGGTTGCGCATCGCTTCCCGATGTTGATGATTCGATACCCTCTAATTCACACGGCCACGCTTTATATTCAGTACCTTGCCACCAGATACTTTTAGCTGGCAGCTTCGATTCATCGCCACCAGCGGCTAAAATTTCCGCTTCAGTATGGGGAATGTTATATCCGTGGAAATATAAAATATCCCCCATATTAAAAGCACTACCATCAATTTCGAAAAGCCGGATTTCATCTCCCGGCTCCAGTTTCTGATAATCAGCGTGAAGACTCATGGTGCGAATGCCTGTTCAAATGTTGCGGTGACTGTCATGATTCTGTTATTCAGAACGTTTTTTTGCAGGCTATCAGCCTGTACCCTCCAGAGCGCCAGCTCGTCATACGGTGGCTTAAACGCAAATGATTTGGTTTTATGACGCCGCAGGAATTTATAAATATCCAGCGCGGTTTGCAGATCCCCTGAAAATGAAAATGCATAATTTAAGGTTTCCGGGTTTATTCCTTCCCCTGAAACCTGCGCATAACCGTCGCCAAATTGCGCCCTGCGAATATTATCCTTACTCGTTATCGCAGGCTGACTGGCGGCCTGAATTCGCCAGGAGAATGTTTCAATAGTCATAAATAGCCTTTATCTCAGCCAGTAAAAAAGCCGCAAAGCGGCCTCAGGTATTAACGCCCTTCTTTTATTGCCTTCCACAGCGGCGTCCCGGGCCGTTGGGCCTGTTCGCTGACGACGCTGATGATGGCGGGTTTCAGTTGCTTAAGGATACCGTTACTGTCAATCGCTGACCGCTGCGTAGACTGCTGTTCGCTCCCGCTGCTGATATAGACGCCCCCCATGTTGACCATCACACCGCCAGGGGAGACACTCGCCGGGCTGGCAGCGTTGCCGACATACCCGCCGGCAGCATAACCGCGCATCATCCGGTAAAGATTGCTCACCCCAATGCGGCTGGTCGCCTCTTTTGTGAATACAAACTCACCGCGGTGCACAACGCCAGCAGGCTCATATTTACCGCCGTGGCCAGTGTAGCCGCCGCCGTCGTATCCTGGCGGACGATAAGAGGGTACCGGAACTGATTGCCCAGATGATGTATTGCTTGCGCTACCGTTGATCCACCCCATAGCCGCCTGAATGGTATAGGCCACGATCAGCTGATTGATGACCTGAACAATCATCTTCAGAATGGATGTGGTGAACTCCTTAAAGCTCGCCTTTCCGGTTGTTGTCAGCGCTGTCAGCTGGTTGGCCAGACCACTGAATGTGGCCTGAGAAATATCTTTCACAGATGAGAAAACATCTGTGGCCGAATCCTGATACTCCGCCCACCCCTGTTTGGCGCCGGCCAGCCAGTTACCGCGCAATGCATCCTCAGCTTCATAGGTGGCTTGCTGTTCCGCCAGCACCTTCCGCTGCGCATCAGGATTGAAGGCGTACGTTTCACTCAGCTTTTCAAGTGTGGTCCTTCTGTTTGACTCCCTGCCAGAAAGCCCGTCAGCCTGAGCCTTTATCCCCGCCCGGATCGCACTCTGCTGCTGCGCGAATTTATTGGCCTGATCTGCAAGATTATTCAGCTTCTGCTGCCGGGCAACCTTATCACCGAGATCGGCAAGCTGGCGTTTGTATTCCAGCGTTTCATTTTTGTGGGACAGCAGGGATTTTTCCTGCGTGGACAACTGGCGACGGCCGGCGGCCTCCTGTAAAACGGCATACTGGTTTTCCGTCTGCCAGAGATCGCGGCGCTGCTTACTGATCACATCGTTAACGTCGGTATGCTGCTGCAGGGTTTTAAGCTGCGCCTGCAGCGTCAGCAGCTCCGCCTGCGCCCCTTCCTCAGCTTTGTTGCCAGCGGGTGTAGTATATTGCCTGCCTTTCGACGTTTTCGGATCTTTGTATTTGCTATCTATACCCGCACGGATTTTCGCGATATCGCTGTCCGTCCAGCGGGTGGCAATCCCATCGATGGCATCCTGTTTATTTTTCGCAACCAGCTTATTAAATTCTTCCTGAGCGCGGGCCCGCCGCTCGTAAGGTTTTAGTCCGGCATCAAGAAGCTGGTTAAACTGCTGCTGATTCCTTATTGCCTGCTGCTGCTGGTCATTGCGCAGCTTCTCGCGCGCCGCGGCTAAACCTTCCTTAGCGTATGCTTTATCAGCCTCGTCAAAAGTTTGTTTCGCCAACTCTGCCCGTTGAGTGGCAATACGTAAACGTTCGGCATCGGCTTTGATTAATGGATTGTTTCCCGCATAGTCAGGATCGACCTTCAGGTTGGCTTCCAGCGCCCGACGTTCTTTTTCCGCAGCCTGCCAGTCTGCAAAAGCTCCCTGCCGCTTCATGGCCGTATCAGGATTACGACCAATGCCCATCATGGCATCCCAGGCGCCGCTGGCGGCATTTCTCACCCAGTTCCACGCGGTTTCCAGTGTCCCCAGATTTTCCTTCACCGCATTTGCACGCTGGATAACGCTGTCGGAATAGGCACGCATCGCGAGCTCGGCAGCGCGCTGCGAATCCCCCATCGCCTGCGCAGATGAAATCTGTTCAAACTGGCTTGCGGTAAGAAAATGCAGCGAATCATTCAGCGTTGCGACCGCATTAACCGGATCCTCTTTCAGCCGTTTGAACTGGTTAATGGTTTCATCCACCGCCTGGCCGGTTGCCTGCTGGAGCCTGGCAGCCACGTTGGCAACCCGCTCGACGTCAGCGCCACCGAATGCCCCACTTCCGACAACCTGCGCTAATACTCCTGCCGCGGTGTGCTGAGTGATTCCATTCCCGGAGATGCTCCGCGCCAGCGCCTGCAGTTGTCCCGAGGTTTTCCCGGCATAGTTCCCGGTGAGAATAAGCTGTTTATTAAACTCCTCGGCTTCCTTCCCGCCCTCGTACCACGCCTTCACCAGCAGAACGACGGATGCCGCTATGCCGCCGACAACGCCAGCGATGCCGAGACCGCGCAGCGTCATTAATTGATCTATCCATCCTGCCCGGTTAGCCAGGGTGATGCCGGATCCGCGAAGCGCTCCAAAGTTACCACGCAGCAGCTCCCCCATCAGCACGCCAAGTTCCCTCCGCGCGCCAGCACTCTCGAGACCAAGGCTGTGCGTGGCAACCTTTGCCGCCTCCAGTTTACGGATATAGACTTCAGCTGCATCACCGGCGCCAACCTGCGCCGCTTTCATTCTCAGGAGCTCTGTGCCAGAAAGCTTTTGCTCAACAACCTGCGCCTTCAGCTGACGAAGAAATTTCTCGCGCGCCTGGTTCGCTTTTTCCTCAACCTGCTGAAGTTCTTTCTGCCGCGCCGTGGTGCGGGAAATCAAAGAGAGATAATCACCCTGAGTGATGTTCCCCTGTGCGCGGGCCTTGCGAAATTGTTCCTGGACACTCGCCAGCGACCGCGTTTCACCGTTAAGAGATCGGACGCCATCTATCTGCCTGAAGAACGATTCCGCCAGCGCATCCTGCCGCCGCGCCAGCGCCTCTGCCTGCGCGTCATTCTCCCGATAACGCTGGTTTAACCCGGTGACGCGCTGGTAAGTCTCATCGACCGATTTGGAGACTCGCTGCAGTTCGCTCTGAAGCCCAGCGGCGGCATCAGCCTGTCGCTTCTGCATATCGGACACGGCGCCTGCGCTGGCGGCACTGGTGGTTTTCAGCGCGCTGATTTGCGCCTCTGCCGCACTACGCATGCGCGTCTGCACTTTGTCCGACTCATCCGCCATACCGGACAGTTGCCCCTTAATCCTGGCGATCTGTTCTGTGAATGTGGCGCTGTCGACATCCAGGTTGATGACAAGATCGCTAATCTGCTGGGCCATATCTGGTGCCTCCCGTTATTCCCTCTGCGGCCAGCATCATGGCGTCATCATCCTGCACATGATCCGCTGCAGCCTCAGCGGAGGGGGACAGCAGGCTGAAGTGTGCAGGGGTGATGTCCGGATCCCGGTATAAGAAGGTTGAAATGGTGTAAAGCAGCCCGGAGAAGTGGGCATCGAGCTGCGCGTCCTGAAAAAAACGCTCCCGGTAAAAGTGATGCCAGTCGCCGAGCTCGGAGGACGTCATGCCAGCAAGCATGGCGCGCCAGTCGGGTCGCCCGAACTCGCGCGCCAGCTTCAGGACAAAATCAAGCTCACTGGCTAGGGCTTTTCCGCAGTAACAGGTTCATCACCCAGTGCGGTGGCATCAATGTGTTCATCCGCGGGTTGATCTTCTTCGACAACCGGCGCCAGCATGCCGGAGAGCAGCTTGATCTGCATTTCCGCGTTGCCAATTGCCTCCGCTGGCCAGGTGCTCATCACCTGCTGGTGCAGTTCTTCTTCAGTTGCCCCTTTCGGATCGTTATGCCAGAGCGAGAGCGCGATAAGGCGCGCGCCTGCGCGAATACTCATACTGACCAGCCTGGTGGACATTGTCTGCTCATCCAGGTCATCAGAAATGGCTGATAAGGCTTTTTCTTCCGCGGCCAGATATTCGAGATAAGTAATACGCTGTAGCGCCGATAATTCGGTGATTGGTACCGCGGCACCGTTATAAGTGAATTCGTCTTTTTTCAAAAACATGCACATGCCTCTATCCTCAGGAAGCCGTCACAGTGGTTTTGCAGGTCGCCACAAAATTACCGTCATTGCTCATGACAATAATGTCGGTCGCGCCAGCCGCCACGCCGGTGACAATCAGAGATTTACCACTCACGGCCACAGTCGCCTTCGCGCTATCCGAGGTCGCCGCACGGAAAGACTGTTCCGATGCGCTGGCAGGCAGGAAGGTGACGTTTAGCGTTGTGGTTGCGCCGACGGCCACGCTGGCCGTTGCCTTGTCGAGTTTGATGCCGGTCACTGCGATCGGCGGGTTGCCGCTTTCTTCCGCCAGTTCCGGTTTCCCGGTATTGGTGATTTTGGCGGTACGCGTGATCACTTCCTTCGCGGGGATGGCTTTACCCAGGCTACTGCACCAGCCTTTGAACACATCCACGGTACCATTCGGATACTTAATTTTGTACGCCCGTACAGAGCCATCGACGAACCAGGCCACCAGCGATTTTTGACCCTCTTCTCCCGGTTTCCAGGCCAGCGTTAATGATGTATCCCCTGCCGATTTTGCCCCCTGGGCGGTAGCGGTCCAGTCTGCATCTTCATCATCAAGATAGGTATCATCGTAGGACTCCGCCGTCATTTCACCCGGCGTCAGCTCCTTAATTTTTGCCAGGCGTTGCCAGTCAGCATCGGACAAAGGGTTTGCATAAGCATCCCCGGTCCCCGTGTACAACCAGAGTGTTGTTCCCGCCCCTTTTACCGGAGCAAGTGGATTAGGTGTTGGCATAAATCCTCACATGTCATAAATAATTGAATATTTCATATCCGCGGAGCTCCAGAGCCCGAGGCTGTCATCCCTCTGGTATTCGTAACCCTGCTGTACCATCACGGAAATCAGTCCACTCAGCGCGGAGATACCTGAGATTGCTGGGTAAACCCGGGCTTCCATCCACTCATCAAGTTCGGAGTCAGGTACCTGGGCAGGAAGGAAAACTTCAATATGTAGAGTGGCCTGCCAGGTATCAGCATCCAGTTCCTCCCCGGTGTATTCGGCATCAGTCAGATAAACTGCCACAGCAGGAAAATCTTCTTCCTCAATGACAGCTGGACGACCATCAAAAAAAATGGCGCTATTCCCTATCACGCTTTCCAGGCCATCGATCACGGCCTGGCGTATTTCGGTATGTTTCATCGTTTCAGGTGTAACCTCAGTTGTTGCTTGAGCGCAGCGGCCAGTTGCTTTGGCATCTCCACATCAAGCATGCGTTTCTTCTCCGATTCGAAAGCAGTTGTAAGCGGCGCAGCCAGTGGGATTTTCACAACATCGATGGGGTAGCGATTTTTACCTTCAATACGCTTCATGACATGCCAGCGACCGTTGGCTAATTGCTGAATGAAAGCGTCCCTGAAAAGATATTTTCCGATCTTCAGGACACTCCCTCTCCGTAGAAGCGCCCCTTTCTTTCTGGTTAAGCGGACCTGGGCAGCGCCCAGTTTGATCGCCGGCAAGTTCCCCCGATTAACCTTTATCCTGGCGTTCATTCGGCCATTTGAAGATGCTTTGCTGACCCTTACCCTCTGTTTAACCAGTTTGACCGGGAGGCCTTTCACTCGGTTATCCCCTGCGATGGTTTCCTTAGCTACTTTTCGGGTTGCAGCGGTGACTGCTGTTCTGGCTACTCGATTGATTGCCCAGGCGCTGGCATTAGGCACCATATTGCGATCAAGGCTATTGAGGTTTGCAATGACTTGTTCCAGACCCTTAATACCCATTACACCTCCTATCGGCGGCGGTTTCCTGCGGGGGGCTGCCCGTTGCCTAGCCAGAGATGGCAGGATCCGCAATCGTCCGGACCAATCCTGTCAATCCAGTAGGAGATTCCGTTAATGGTGAGGGTATCCAGTCGCTGTAACTCGCTGGCATCTGTCGATTTCACGAAAAAAGAAGGGCTTGTGCTCTCCACTCTCACACCAGGAACCGCATAGCCAATATTTTCTGGATCATCAAAGACACCGGAAATACTCAGCCCGGAATGCCCACCCGAGGTGATAAGCGCCACCGTCCCCATGGTTGAGCGGATCGTTTCATCAGCCCGCGATATAGCAGCATCGAAAACATTATCAAAATCGGTCATGTCCACTCCGCTACAGTTCGACAGCCAGCCCCCGTGTAATCAGCTCTTCTGCATCCCCGGCGCTGACACGAACGGTAGTACCCGGCAAAACAAGACTTACCTGTTCATTCTTTACCGCGTGCAGCGCTTCGAGGTGTAATGTCGTAAGCGTTTTCACCGCGACCAGGTCATCTGGAGCAGACTTTGTTTCCTGGGGTGCCGGCGTTAATGCGTTACCCTGCGCATCGCCATCCTTCTCCTCACTTCCGGATGGCGTATTTCCGGCCCCCGTTTCATTGCTATCGCCACCATCGTCGATATCATCCCCAAGCTCCTCTTCCAGCTCTGCAATGCGCAGCGCCAGCTCTTCTTTCGATCCGGTCAGACTGATCTCACGGTTCAGCATGCTGCCCAGCTCTTTCAGGCGAGCAATTAACTCTTCTTTGGTCATCACTGTTTCCCCTTTATAAGAAAGGCCCCGAAGGGCCGTGGTCCAGTTCGTCAGGCCAGTTTTACGGAGACGAACTCATCCGGATCAGCCAGCAACATCAGGGGTGCTGACTGAATCATGGTGAATTCGCGTGCAGGGTCTCCTGACTGAACCCAGTTTTTTGGGTAGCGAGTTGAAGCGTTAATACCTTCGCGCTGGGCGTCTGCATCAAGGATGCAACCATAGGTGCGCAGACCGCGGGCCTGGGTGTTACCCAGTACCATAGACAGATCCGGCAGAGCATTTTTTTTCACATCATTTTCAACGAGCTGACCGGCATAAACCACAATGGCGACATCGCCGTACATGCCCTTATAAGAAACGGCTTTACCCAGGTCTTTCAGGGCCGTTTCCAGTTCAGAATTCGAGCCGCGGCGAGTATCCAGCTTCTCCTTAACGGCATCGAAAGAACGGAACAGTGCCCAGCCCTTCGGATCGAACACGATAATGTTGATTGTACCGCTGGCGTTAAGCGCATAGGCTTCAATGTCATCGGTCGGATCATAGGTTTTTTTATCACGGCCAGACCATGCTGCCGCCCCCGCCTGGATAATGTTATTGCCAGCACTGCGCCCCATATCCACTTCAACTGGCTCAAATGCTTCCCCGCTCATGGTGTATTTCCCATAAAGCACAGCTTCGATTGCTTGCTTCTCTTCGACCTGTGCAATCGCCAGCTCCTCATCTTTCATATTCTGAAGAATGATGCGGCGACGGCGATAAGCAGGATCTGCCAGATTCTGTGGATCTTCATCAGGCAGGCGACGAAGAGTCATTTGTGGGTTAACTTCGTGTTTCGGCTATATGAGTCAATAGAGAAAGGATCTGAATGATTTTTATGAGAAAATGGAGCATAATTTTTATCTAAAATGCACTACTGCAATACATACTGCAATACAGAGTGATGTTAGAACTCATCGAAAAAGAGGTCCCTATGAGATCACCTAACAGAATGCATGAGCGTTCTACATTTTTTAAATATATGTCATTGAACACAGCCAATATTGTTCTTGATACATGCAGCCTAAGATGGAGTTCCCCTATCATTTTCAATGATCCTTTTGATGTTCCTAGAGAGGTAATGCCAGGTATCAATGAAGAAATCATAGGCAAAGCTCTGGCAGAGAAATTAATACAGGAGTTAATAACCCCTCGAGAAAACATTGAAAATATTAACCCCCAAATTAGAGCCCTAATAGAATTTTACAAAAAACTTTTCCCGCACGGTATCCCTGTGGAATTAATAGAAAAACTCCAGACAGTTGAGAAATCACCTCCAGTAGGACCTGGTGCACCTTTTGCAGTACAACAAATGAAAGACATTTGGAAAAAAATGTTAAATGAAAGAAGGATATTATGTTTATCAGAGAGTGCAACAATCCCACCAATGTGGAACCATTACGCTGATAGTTATAGAGGCGTTGTAATCGAATTTGATTGCGTAGATATTCTTGATAGTGCATGGCTAATTGCCCAGCCCATAAATTACACAAATAAAATGCCTTTAACGTATACGGCTAAAGGCATGGCGGAACTACTTTTCATGCCACATCATAAAGCTGTAGAATATATTAACAATGAAATCACCTTCATAAAAACAGAAGATTGGTCTTACGAAAAAGAATGGAGAATTTCAACTTATGCACGTCCAATAGGACCTATACATTACAGTGATTTAAAGTTTCATCCTTTTGAGTTAAAATCAATAATTCTAGGCCCTCTTTTTAATGAAAAAGACATAGTAGGAATAGTTTCCAAAGCAAAAAAATATCCTAGAGCAGCAGTTTACAAAAGTTCATTTGGAGCAGACAGAAAAATATCTATAACACCTATCGAATAAGTCCAAAAGCACAAGCGTCATATGAATAACCGCCAGTTACTCTGGCGTTTTTCAACGCCTAAACATCAGGTCCGAATACTACTTTTTTCAGCGATGTGATTGTTTACGATTAAATCGTATCAGTTTATTGTATTCCACGCACAATGAAGAGATCCTCGGGGTTCGACTAAAAAACCTTTCATATATTCACACCATCCAGCAAAGATGGCCTCATCAGTTCCGGGGTAGGCCAACAGAAAACATTTCAGAATATCATCTGTCAGTTTTTCCTGCTGATCCCAGTCAACGATGAACTGGCGAAACAAATCGTAAGACTTCATCGGGTCTTTGTTCTGCCACGTTTTAATAACAACATCGAACGGTGGGACAACGTATACCACCTCAACAGGTAGTGGATCGTAGTTTGTCGGTATCAACACCTTACGGGTAAATACCTCTCCTTCCGGCCAGAGCCTCGCCTGATTTGTCAAAGCTGATCCTCCACATAGATACCAGCGGAGATAATTGCGCCACCAATTCGGCGTTTGCCGTATAGAAGGCCTACCGGGTAGCCCTGCGAGGCTGTATTAGTGACACCGCCAAAGGCATAGCTGGCTTTATTATCGGAGGACTCTTTACGGGCTAAACCTCCGGGTTGAGGGGAAAGCATCTGGATAACACCGCCAGCCATCATAGAGCCACCAGCGACCATCAGGTTAACACCCCATGGCTGATCGAAAACAAAGGTTGCAATAGCTCCCGCGGCGACGAGCACGGCACCCATTATTGTCTGAAGCAAACCGGATTTTTTGCTGCCGGCAATAACCGGGACAATGCGAATAGCCTCACCCGTTACCGGATAACCCAAATCATCGGCGCCAATATTTGTCTTACCCCTGAAAACAGCAAAGGTCAGCCCCTTATCTTTGCTATCAATCATAAATCGCTCAAAACCCGGAATTGTCGCGGCTAATGCCACGCCTGCTTCCTGAGTCGTTCTGATTACTCGGTGGTGAACCCGGCCGAACGTCTTAGCCAATACACCACTAAGTTCAATGCGGGTCATCACTTCTTTGTCTGCACTCATAGATACCTCTTCAATTTCAGGAGAAAGGAAACGGTTTTGCTGTCACGGGCCATATTAAGTGCTTTTTATTTCCTTTCTTTTTATGGCGTGTTTTCATTTAAAACATATAGTTACAACGAAGAAGTACGGAAATGGCAAATCACAGAAAATCTTCATATGTAGCGAGAATCCGCGAGGTCGCCGCCCCGTAACGGCTCGAACACCCCGAAAGGACCCGTGCTCTTTCGCCGGTCCAATCGGGTCTGTCCGTTCAGCCAATCAACTCACTTTTCCCGCCTCGGGCCTGTCGGCGTACCCGTTCAGCCTTTAGGCACAGCGAGGCATCTGGTTTAGCTGGAACAGGGATCTGGCAGGTGTCAGAACAACGCGGAATGTTATTGATCCACTCTATTACCTCACTCAGATACCATGCCTTACGGCCCTCAGTGACCTGTACGCGCACAGGAAACTCACCACGGGCCTCAAGGTTCAGCAATGTACGGCGGCTTAGCGTCGTGAGTTCAATCACCTGATTCATATCAACCAGACGTTCGCTGACGTTCATCTTATCTGCGAGCTCCTGCAGTTCGTGCACCATCGGATCCGGATAGAGTGCATCCGCTGTTACCATCAGGCTGTTATCTTTATCTTGCATCGACATCACCTCACACCATTGCCAGAGGCTGAACAGAAATACCGGACCCAACAAAGGCGGCAATCTTCGCGGAAAGGGTTGTCACCGCCTCCGGCCAGTTGAGTGCATCAACATTCAGCACACCGGCTTTGTAGACCTGCGCCTGCGTCTGGCTGGCAGTATCAACCGTAAAGCATGAGACATAGACTGCCTGCCCTGCCTTGGCGCCATCCCATACGACAAGAGCGCCATTGTCATCCTGCATCAATGGTGTTAGCTCCGGAATTACGCCTTTACCGCTGGCAAACATACCCAGCGTAGTTACCAGCGCTTCAGTGCCGGCCACCAGCTCAATGTAATTCGCAGTCATAAATGCTCCTTAAGCCACACGGACGGTAACAAAACGGTTAATACGAGCCGGGATAGGTTGCGGCGCGGAATGGGTCTGGACGTACTCAATAGCAGGATCGCCAGGCACGATGTAGTTCTTTGGCGCCAGTTCAGCTTTAGTGATTCCCATGCGGATAAGCTCGGGATCCTGAATACCACCGTAAGCCACAATGCCCTGTAAAGCGGTATTACCCAGCACCATCAAATCAGGATCGAGGAAATACTTTTCTGTACCGTCTTCATCGGTGTAGCGACCGCTATAAACTACGATTGCAACGTCGCCCATGTAGCCCTTAAAGCTCACTGAATCGCCTAGATCTTTAAGTGCTGTTTCCAGCTGGGCATTAGAACCACGGCGGGTATCGAGTACATCTTTAATCGCTTTGAAAGCGCGGTATTTCTTCCAGACGTTGCCGCCCATGATGATGATATTTGTTACCCCTTCACTCAGTTCCGAATAGTTTTCAATATCATCATTCGGATCAAAGGTTGCTTTATCCCTGCCTGACCAGGCAGCAGCGCCAGCCTGAGTGATAATGTTCTGGGATTTGATATTCCAGTCCAGTTCGTAGCGCTCAATTCCGTCACCTTCGATAATGTTTTTCCCGGTGGTTACGGCCTGAACCGCCAGCCACTCGATACGCGCCCGGATGGCTATCGACTGTTTCAGAATGGACTGTTTTACTTTGATGTTGCGGGTATTGAGAGTGCTGTATTGCTCTGGGGTCACTCCAGCCGGACGAACAGCCAGCTTATTAGGGTCAATACTGCTCTTGGGCTTCATGTATCCCGGTCGGATGGATTTCGATTCATAACCCTCATCACGCGCTACTTTACTCCCCACCATGGGAGAACAGAACGCAGCAATAGGGATATTCGGATCATCAATTGTGTCCAGAATGATATCGCGGGTTTCGAAAGTGACTGCACGCGTAAAAAATAAATCAGTAAACAGTGTTTTTAGTTGCTTCTGAATATCCTCTGCGCCTACTACTCTTACAAGCTGGGCCGGTGAATATAAATCAGGCATGTTTTTACCTCAAAAAATCAATACAGGAACAGGTACGGTAATAATGCTATCACCATCCATATAAAATTGATTGAGTGCAGCCATGTGCAATAGTGTGCAATGTTGTGCAATATTCCATAACCAGCATTACATAAAAAAATACATCTGTTACTCTTCTGTGGTTACTGTTCCTCCAATGGTAATAAAAGAAGTAATTTCTTCAGTGTAATTAAAAGCGGGTCAGCGTCGGACCCGCTTTTTATTTAACGTTTTTATTCAGATTTTTTCTTCGTATGGCCATTAATCTCGGATAGCCAATGATTGAGTGAGTATAATGTATTATTTATTTTGTCACTTAACTCTACATTTATCCTCGCTCCACGTCTTATCTGACTAAGCGAGGCCGTGTAAACATCATCGATTGCCCCCAGAATAAATTTTGCTTCAAAATCGGTAAGCTCTCCATTTGTCTCCTGCCTCAGGATTTTCTTGCGTTCAGCGTCAACATAATCTTTCAGGTCTCTGATTTGTGTTTTTATGACCGGGTCATCCCTGAAACGGTCTCCCTGTTCATTGAGGGCCCGATCAATAGCTTCAAGCCGCTTTTTGATTTCATTCAGTCGTTGCATTGTTCCCCCAGGAATTGCTGGTGCTAAAAAAAATAAAAATATACGTTTAAGTGTTCACCCGTTCACCTTGTCAATTTTAATCAAAAAATTCATAAAGTTAAGTGATGTACACCTTTCTTTCAGGTATTCACAAGTGTTCACCCTACCCTTCACCCTTTAGAGCAAAAAACAACCAAAAGGTGAACAGGTGAATACTTTGGTGAATACTTTATAAATAAGTGTTCACCCCTTAACAGCATGTAATAAATGGATTTTTTAACACGGTGAATACTGGTGAACACTTTATCTGTAACTTTACTCTCCCCCTTCACTCTCTGAGGTAGTTGCACATGAAGGCATCCACTCCCCGGAATCATCATTCAGGGTGACGTTGGATCGTATTCCGTGTTTAGTCTTTCTCTTCTGGTACTCCTTGCCGTACTCAGCCATTGCGCCTGGCATATCGGTACCAAACCGCATCAGAGAGACTGGCTTACTCAGACCATTGGCCCGCATGTATGCCAGATAGGCGTGATACAGATATTTGCGCGGGCTGAATGGCACAATCTCCGCATTGCCGATAAACATCCCATCACACACTACCGACGCCATCAGATAACCGCAGAAATCCACCAGCGAATCACCTTCACGCTTGATAGCCAGTGCCTCTTCTGACTTCTGCTGTTCATGCAGCAGCTGTTTGGCTTCGTCCTGACTGGAAAAGCGGATCAGCAGGTGGCGAATGATGACGGCCAGTTCACCTTCTATCTTTTCAGCCAGCATCGTATCGCGCTCGTTTTCCGGAACAACTTCCGTAAAGTTGAATATAACGCGCCGGCGCGATATCCCCCCACTGCGGTCGCTGAAGGTCATGGCGTTGTTGTTTACGGCCAGTACTACAGCAGGAATACGGGTTGAATATGGTGCTTTATGTTTCGGGTCGATAGAAACCTTATCACCGCCCGTAATGGCCTTAATCCCGGCGCCGTCTCCAGCATATCGGGTCATATCCGGCATGATGATCAATGAGTACCCAACCACCAGCGCTCTGTCTCTGGAATCCTCCAGCGCTTTCATGCTGGCTGATACTGTATTGGCCTTACCCGCCAGCATGGTGCAGATTTCCGCCATCACACTTTTCCCGCTTCCGCCTGGCCCCGTAACCTCAAGGAACAACTGCCAGTCGTACCGATTCGCCAGCACCATGAAGAGGGCAGCCAATACACGATCTGTCTTCCGGTCATTGTTGGCCACAGAACGTCGTAACCACTTCCAGAAATTCGGCGCATGGCTGGCCAGCGTCTCTCCTTCCGCTGGTGGGCTGAATGGCAGCTCACTGGCGATCAGCAGCCAGTCGGTTTTGCTGTGCTCCCTGAATATCCCCGTTCGGGTATCAAATACGCCATTGCTGAAGCCAATAAGGTTACGTGCAGTTATTCCCATCACCGGCAGGCTCAGCTTCATGGTTTCCACCGCCGATTTGATAGCATTTTGCGAATAGGCTACCTCAGCATCGATGTAAATCTGCGCCATCGCCCGTTGCAGCTCTTTATCCGGGAGTGGATTCCAGATCACACCGTTATAGTGGTGAACCATGTCCGAATCTGCATGAATAGCCAGGTCGCCATCGTAATGCGCCAGCAGCACTTGCCCGCGTTGACTGGCCCCCATCTGGTTCAGAGCCGGGCTAACTTCATCATGCGCTGGTTCTCTTTTCGTCACTGGCAGATTTACTACTGTGCTTTTTCCTTCCCTAATCCGATTAAGATGATCGCGCCAGTCCTCCGGATGAGTATCGGGAATACCCTTATAAAGTTTAGCGTCCTGTACCCCGGCCTGTGCCAGCTTGGCACCAATGGCACTAATCATCGACGTCTCGATATCGCCAGCCAGGTACACCCGCGCAGCTCGGCGGCCATCATCGATAATGCGCAGGTTGTCCAGTTCCTCCAGTTGCCGCGGCCCCAGATAAACAGGAGGCGTTGTGTCTTCCGCGATCTGCTTACCTAATCCCTCTTCCCATTGTTTGGCATGACTCCATGCGTCAGCACCAGCAAAAATAATCGCCTCAGTAAATTTGTCCTTCGGCAGCTGCTTCACGTTCGGTGCGTTTTTCATTTCCCTGCTCTCTTAGCTGCAATCATCGCGCGAATTTTCTTTATCTTTTCTGCTGTATTGTTGGTGTCGCACCATTCGGCGATTGTCTGACGCTTCACTGGCGTGAACTCCCTCAGAAAACGAACCGCAGGAAATGCACATTCCCCCGTATACCCGTCGCGAATAAAACAAATGCGGTTTGGTGTCGCAGATAAAATCGTTACACGCTCGCCCCGTTTATCCTGGTAAATATCGCCCGGCAGGATCTCAGGATGAGTGAAGCCCCCGGAGGTAAACCCGGTATTTTTCTTTTTCATCGTGTTATCCCTTACTGGTGAACGTTTTGCGGTAACCAGCTCGCGCCAGCATCTCGTTAAATAGCTTCGAAGTCCCGACAATTTCATTCGGCATTAACGGGGTTTCACATTCGACCTTTCCATCCACTACGTAGAGAAGAATACGACCGGTGAAATCAGGAGAGACGTGGAGAGCCACATTAAGCATCGGTATCTGACTATACATGGCGCACTTCTCCATCATCGAACCTCTGAGCCTTGATACAGTTGTCTAGGTCTTCCACCTTGCCCGCCAGTTGCTCAACACGATCAGCAAGCTCATTAAATTTCACGTTACTGATCATAGGGCACCATCCTTGCAACACTTAGTTTGGTCGAGATCCGAGATATCCAGCTCATTTGCCAGTTCATCAGCAAGGCGGTAAGCAAGGCCGGTTAAACTCATTACATGGAGACGTTCTTCATCCCCTCTGATCGTTGCCAAATAAGAAGCACATGACAGAAGCGCGGCGATCTCTTGAGCCAATGTCAGAAGATCGATTTTAGTGCGGTATGTATTAATCATGGCCAACCACCTCTCTGCCTGAGGCGCTATCAAAAGCCCAACCGCGACGGGTGTTGTAGTCAAAGAACGCGACCCTGCATGGTGCTTCAGCCCGAATTTTGGCGGCGAATACCATTTCCCAGCCCGGGAATGCGGCGCGTGCATTCTCTTCGGTATCAGTATCAAAACGCAGAACTACCGGCGAACAGTCGGGATGGCTCTTAGGGGTTGCCAGAAAGAGCCATGTAAATTTTGGGTGAGTTTGGGTATGCTGTGTTCCAGCCATAGTCGTTACTCCAGTTAACGGTTTGGTTAGACGCCCTGTATGTGTTGCGAGCACTGCAGGGCGTTGTTACATAGAAACAAAACATGATAAGGTGTGTACCTATCCAAAGTCATACTATAAAATAGGTACACACATGTCAACTATTGTTCAACGTGATAAACAGCCTAAAGGTTCTGGTAAAGCACCTGCTTTTCAGATTCGTATTAATCCAGAACTGAAAGAGCAAATGGCGAACGCTGCTGCAAAAGAAGGGATGAGTCTGGGTAATTGGATCAAGCAGTTAGTAAGGGCTGAACTGCTTAGACAGGGTATAAACCCTAAAGGTTAATTCTGTTAATTATTATAGAGTGGGAAATTTTATGAATAATGGCAACTCAACAGATTATAAAATCATGTCTGACGCAAATATGCCAACAGAACCATCCCCAGGATATATTGAGTCATTATCAGCTTTTGACAGTGTTCTAAAAGAAAGCATCCTTTTATCTAAGGAATTTTCAGGCATTCCTTCACCTACCAGTAAGCATTTTTATGCGAGCGTGCTTTATACTGCTATGATTGTTAGAGCAGTGAGTCTCATTAATTTAGCTCCTCACAACACCTGGTCATCCAAATCAATAGAACACTGGGATTATGCGACTTGTTGCAATATAGCAAGAACAATATTAGAAATAAGGCTTTGCTTTCATTATTTATGTGTAGAGAACTGCGATTCAAATGAATGGGATTGCAGATGGAATATATTAAACCTTCATGACTGCACAGCAAGAATTAGACTGTTCACAGCTCTAGAAAATGAAGAGCAAATAAAACATTTAACAGTGCAAGCAGAAGAGTTAAAAGAAAGGTTAACATCTAATTTTTATTTTAAATCGTTGAAACCTGGTGAGCAAAGAAAATACTTAAATGGACAAACAGCATATATGCAACCTTTAGAGGAAATAGCTGAAAAAATAGATATTGATCGTCCAACGTTTCGATGGATGTATACATTTTTATCGAGCCATGTTCATGCCTTACCACTCTCATTCTATAGAATTGGTCTAAGTGAGGAAGAGAGAGGGCGAGGCCTCCCTAGTCCTGTTGAAGAGTCATATACGTCAATGTGCTTAAGCCTATCCAGCTCTCTTCTTAAAGGCGCGGGGATCGCATTGACGGAATTATTCAAAGAGATAAAAACGCCTGACATAAAATATACTACCAGTGAGTCTACTGATGAACTGGATAAACTTTCTAACATAGGTGAAACCATTACCATTGATGAAAATAAATATGTGAAAGTAACTATTTTCATTGAGTCTGAGACGAGATTCTTAACAAGATATTATCATAAGAAAAACAATGAACTTGTCCTTGAATTAATCAATAATGAGGATAGTCAATTTATCAACTCTCTCGACCCTACTTTTTGGCGGATAGATTTTAATGGAGAGCCAGTAACTTACAATCAGCTGGACGATTATTTAAATTCATCTGAACCCTCCGCATATCAAATTGATCACAATAATTATTGCATTAGAATAAAACAAAACTAACCCCATACAATGGGGTAGTTTAAATATTGCCCCACTCCCCCCTAATCCAAGCTTGCACTTCAGATAGGCGATAAGCAACAGCAGTAGAACCAATTTTGATTCGCTTTGGAAACTTCCCTTCCTTCTCCAGCTTCCAACGAGTGCTGTTCGCAAGAGTAGTCAGCTCTCGACACTCTTTCTCACGGATCATACGGTCAATGTTAGGAATGTACTCGAGGCCCTTTTTATCAATAACTGCCATTTTTTTCATGTTAACCAACCTTTTGTTTGAGGATTATCACTTTTGACTCAGCTCCTGAGATGCTATTGAGATATGTTGTCCAGAGATCTAACGCGTCCAGTTTCTTCGCCATAAATTTACTTCGGTTGTAAATACCCGCCATACCAGGTAATGCATGGCCTAACAGCTGCTCCACGACATGAAACTCAACGCCCAAATCACTCAGATGGGTTGAAAGCGTTCGCCTGAGATCATGTAAAGACCATTGTTTTTCATGGCCCAGCCGCTTACCAATTTTTCCTCCAATTTTGCTTACGCTTTCCCTGATACGCAGACCACCCAGTACATAGCCTGTATGCTTGGTTTCCTCGTGGATGTCCGTGATCCACTGCCTCAGAGCTTCGGGTACTGGCCTCACAATTTCCACTCCAGTTTTTGAATGCTCTTTTGGTACGGACCATACCCAGTTTTTTCGATCCCATTCCTTCCATTCTGATAACCGGGCCTCACTCATGCGGCATCCGAAAACCGTACACAGGACAAACATTTTTCTGGCGTACTCGGACATCAACTTGATATCAGGTTCAACAAAAATAGCTCTCCAGAGCTGCCCTAACTCGGTCTCATCAAGAACCCGATCACGCTTACCTGCCGCCTGTCCAACATCGGTCATGCGCAAGTCCTTAAGTACATCGCACGTTGCGTACTGTCGAACCCGGCAAAAACGAAGTGCCAGTTTTGTGTCAGAAAATACATACGCCGCCATAACAGGCGCATTACGTTTAATCCGGTCAAAACAGTCGAGCCATTCATAAAGATGAGTTTCATTTACAGGCAGATGCCCGATAAAGGGAAAAACATGTTTACGAAAGCGGCCCAGAGTTACAGCATGGGTTTTACGGCGAACCTTGCAGTAATTTTCGTACCAGTAACAGAGAGCGTCCTGAACGGTTACCGGCTTAAGACGCTCCTCAGATTGAATCTTAATCTGGATGCGGGGATCTCGCTTCTCTGCAAGCCACGCCCGGCACTCATCCCGCTTCTCCCTGGCTTGTTTTAGCGACATATCCGGATACTTCCCTAGCGTTAACCAGACCGGAGCTGGCAAGCCACCAGCTAATCTGTAGAAGAAAACAAAACTCACAGCCCCCTTCTTACTCACACGAACTGAAAGCCCCTTCCCATCCGCTACAGTGATCTGCTTTTCTCTGGGTTTTCCCAGATATCCCTTGAGCGCCTTGTCGCTCAATTTGTTCTCACCAGCCATTTTTAGCCCCCAAAAAGCAATACAAGCTGCAATACAGAGGTGATTGCAACGCACAGAAAACGAGGAAAATCCAGTGAAAGCGCCAGAAAAAATTAATCATAATTATCAAAATGTTAAGTACAATAACCAGCAACTACACGAAAGTCTCAGAAAGCCATGCTAAGTGCTTCGGCTTCACATAGCCAGGTGTAAATTCTGACGTGCTACCGCCACGAGAACGAATCACTTTCCCGGAGACAATCGGCGACACATACAGCGCCATGTTGACCAGGCCTGGAATTTGCGACAAGTAGACTTTCTCTGTAGTGAAGGGATAACTTTCACGAAAGAAGATGCGCAGGAAAAGCGGATCGAATTTGAATTTCTTCTCATTGACCGCCAGCAGTTGGGCTGTTGTATAAACTGACATAGATTTTTCCCGTAAAAAAAGCCGCAAATGCGGCCTTTATGAATAATGAAAGTGGTAAAGAAGTCGGTTAAACAATGCTGATAGCAGTCCCAGCAAAGGCATTACGTTTAATGCTGTCGTCGGTGACTGCATCCGGCCAGTGAATATCTTCAATACGGAAGGAGCCGGATTTGTAAAAGGTAAGTTCCGTGCTGTTCTGGTCGGCGGCTACCGCCAGGATGCCGCATGCCGCGCCAGCATGCTCGCCGTCCCAGGCAACCAGTTTTCCCGCCGTCGCCTCCAGCATTAACGGAGTCATAACGGGCATTGCCGCTGCCAGTGCGCCAGTGCCATAAGCGGTGTGAGCTGGATCGCTATTACCCAGCGGCTGGTAGTGTGTAAATTCTTCAGTGTTAGCCATGTGAGCCTCTCAAACAGGGGTATTCATCAAATCATCTGTTTCACTGGCAGCCGGTGCTCCGGACGCCAGCGTTTCTGGTGCGGTTCCCATCAGGCGATCCAGCGCGGTTTCGCTTCGGGCCTGTGAACTTTGTGGCGCCGCCGCCAGAATGCGCTGTGCATGCTCAACCGTCATTCCCGGCGTTTCTGCCAGCGCACGGGCCTGTTCCTCCCGACCGCTTGCGGCCTCACAGTTCAGGATCCCCATAATTCGGGCATTCTCAGCAGAGACCGCCGCGGCAACCTGAGCATTTACATCCGGTGTGGGTACAGCAGCCGCTGGCGCTGCCGGAGCAGTTACAATTGCTCCATTGGCTTCCGGTGCGGCATTGGCGTCTGGTTGGGTTGCAGCTGCATTCGTCGTCGTTGTCTTCATCGTTCCTCCGATATGGATGGTCTTTTTGGTATCCAGCGCGCTGCGCATTACGCCGATCGCATCTGTACTGTTAACAAGTTCGTCCGCCAGCCCATGATCAATGGACTCCTGCCCGGAGAAGACCGCAGCCTCAGTATCGAGAACCGCCCTCACCGACATTCCCGTATAACCTGCCACTTTTTCAGCAAACATCTGCCGGGTGGCATCAATACGGGACTGAAAAGCTTCACGAACATCTTTTGGCAATTTTTCGTAAGGGTTGCCATCAACCTTGTGGTCGCCGCTGTAAATCAACGTGACCTCGACCCCCTGAGATTTCAGCACCTGGCCATAATTACTGTGGGCCATCATCACACCGATGGACCCCGTCCTTGCGGTCTGTGTCACCAGCCGGCGTGATGCCGCACTGGCGATAAGCTGCCCGGCGCTGCAGTTCATATCGTTCGCCAGCGCCCAGACGGGTTTAATATCGCGGGCCCGGGCAATAATGTCGGCGCAGTCAAACGCTCCGGCGACCATCCCACCTGGCGTATCCATATCCAGCAAAACACCATCAACATCCGGATCGCTGATAGCCTGCTGCAGGCGTGCAATTACACCGTTGTACCCGGTCATGCCGGAATACGGCTGGAGTGAGCGGGTTTTATTGACCAGGGTCCCGGCAACCGGTAATACCGCAATACCATTCATTACCTGATAGCTACGAGCCGGACGCGGCCCGGCCTCCTCGTTACCGAATAGCATCAGTGGTTCCGCCATTTGCTCGGTGCCCAGGGTTGTCCCCGATACGGTATCAGTCAGGCGGGTAATGCCCAGCTGGCCTGCCAGCGCGCAAAAGAAAACCCGCGCATAGGCGGGTTCAAGGAGCAGCGGTTCGTTAAATGCCAGGCTGGCAATATGTGGAAGGTTACGCAGCTCGGGCGTCATCTTGTTCCTCCTTACCGGAATTCTCCAGACCAGACTGGAACGCCGCAGCTGCCCACGAAGGCGGTCTTAACCCTGCCTGTCGCCGTTCCATCGTTTCACGCACCTGCTGGGCAAAGATTTCCTGATAATCATCGCCGCGCTTCGCGCATTCTTTTTCATAGGTACTGAGGCCTGCTTCAATCAGCATAACCGCCTCCTGCACCTCCTTAAGGCCGTCAATCGCCATCCTGCCGGAGCCGATCCAGTCGCAGTTCGCCCAGCTTGTCCTGGCCTCCTGGAAACTGTAACGGGCGCGGGATGGCAGGCTGACGACACGACGGACGATCGCCTCTTCCAGCCAGCACAAAAACATCATGCTCGCCTGTCGGGAAGCGATGAATTTGCGCCGGCCCATAAAATAAGCCCAGGACTCATTGGCGCTTGCGCGTGCGGTGGAGTAACTCATCTGTGAGTAGTTGCGGGATAACTGTTCGTAAGAAACGCCAAGCCCCGCGGCGATGTAACGTAAGAGGGATTGCTCAAATACGGAGTACCCATTATCAGTATTCTGAGCAGACTGCAGATTCAGTGAATCCCCGGGCATCAGGTGTGGCACCTTCGCCCCTCCAAGCCTGACCGGGGCGGCCGCATAATAAGTTGCGATTTCCCCCAGCCATCCGGTCAGCTTTTTCGTCTGCTCCGGATTGTCCGCACCGAGGATAAAATCCATCGCTGTCTGGGTATCCATCTCACTTTCAATCGTGGCGGCATACATCGCCTTGACGATGGCGCTTTGCAGTTGTGTGTTTTGCAGCGTATCGAGCATTTTCATCTGCTCCATAACGCTATAAAACTGATTCGCCCCCCTTGTCTGTCCATCTTCCATTGGCTCAAACACATGGATAAAGGCCGTTCGCCCGCCAGGTAGTTCACGCGGAATATAATTCCACTTCTGAGCCATCCACCCGGGATAGTTATCCTCGCTGACGTAGTAACCCTGGGCGGCACCAGCATCATTAATCCTTACCCCTGCCCGGCAATTACGGGTATCGCCCTGATTGCCTGGATTACCGATCCGCTTAGGACTGACCATCTTAAACTGTGTTCGAAATAGCCTGTTCGCGCTGGTATCCCAGGTCGCCTGAGTAAATAACTCTCCGTTAAAAGTGTGCATGGCCACCCCTTCACGGATCATCATGGTGAACGTGCGTTTACGTTCGGCATCAATAAAACAGTGGTCGTCCTCTGCGTATTCTTTCCAGGCATCCTCGCACTCACGGGCAAACGCGCGCGCATCCTCTTCACTGATCCCAAGATAGCGCCAGGCAGGCCGGTGACTAAGACGGAAAAATGAACCAACGATATGATCCTGGTGAAGCTGTACCGCATTCGCCGCGAGGCCGTTATTACGAACAAGATCGTCGGCGCGGGCGTTTCCACGCTGGAAGTTCGGCAGTAGTGCGGCATCACCACTTTCACTGGGTGGATTCCACGCGCGCAGCTGGCCACCAAAGCCACCAGCCCCACCATGGTATCCGGCATATTCCCGGAGCGACGTTTTACCGTCGGGTCCAACAAGTGCTGGTAATTTCATGCGTAAAATCCTGCTGGCCCGCGCCGGCGACTGGTGATGCCAATCTGAACTTCAAGTTCGGCAATATATTTTTTCAAATCAGCAACTGACGTGGCAGTAAACTCAACGCGGCGGCCATCTTTCTGTACCGTCGCAACGCGTTTCCCTGTCATCAGGTCATGAAGTGCGGCGCGGGCACTGTCCAGTTCAGACTGTGTTGCCATTATTCATCTCCGGCTAATGCCCGGGCATAATCCGCCAGGGTCTTTTTCGGTTTAGAGGTATGTTCGTCCTCCTGCATGCTTATCAGAAGAGACTCAAGATTCAGCTGCCAGCGGGAGACGCTTATCCGCAGAGCTGCCAGCGCGTAGACAAAACAGTCCAGCGCCTCATTACGGCGTTTCTTACTGTCCCAGAGTATTTTCCGCTCGCCGTTTACCCATTTTTCAACCTGCTCCTCTGCTGTCAGTTGCTGAGCCTCGGTCAGGTCGAAAATTTCCGGGTTGTTAGGAAAATGTACGGCGCCGGCCAATGGCTCATCACCAACCGGGATAAGAGTTAATCGATTATAAATCTGCTCCTTCGCCGTATCGGTACCAACCTCCGTCAGATACACCCCGTTTTTATTTCGTTTACGCGGCATATTCGCTACAGGTTTACCGTATACCGATGCACCTTTGATGGGGATTACGCGGAAAAGACCATGCTTTTTCGAACGGCCATAAACGATTGTGGGGTCAATCCCCCCGATATCCCAGCAGATGCGGGAAATGCTCATCTCCGCGCCATTTCGGCGTTTATAGGTCTTATTGATCGCCTCATCGACGCGTTTAAGGGTCTGCTCGTCATCATGACGCCCCATGATAATCTGTCGGTCCACCAGCCAGCTTTCTTCACCAGGTCCCCAGCCCCAAACTCGCATTTCATAACGATCAAGCTGTGAGTCAATCCCGGCAGTCAGATAGACAACGCGATCCGGCACTGCGGCAGCAAAGAGTTCCTTTCGCTCTTCAATAAGATCGGCATCAGGCCGTTCACCAATTTTCGGCTCCCAGGTTTCCCCGAGGGTGGTATTAGTGAAGGTTTTACGTTTGCCTGTATCACCCTTGGTCTTTATCCACTCTTTTACAATCTGCACCCAGGTGGTGAACGGGCTATAGGCCGTCCAGATATGGAAGGTCACACTGTCAGGCGGATCTATTTCTCCGCCAGATGAAGAAAACCAGTTAAGACCGTCAGCAGTCCAGATGCCGGTTCGCTCGCAGATATAACGCGCATTGGTAAAGTCCAGCTCCTGTTGCTTAATGACGCACCCGTTATGCTCGCACAGGTAAAAAACGCTGGAGGGCTCACCAGGAGACCATTTAAAACCAAAAGGCGTTTCACGATCGCCGAACTTGAGATATTGCTCTTCCCCGCAGTGCGGACACTCAACATGGAAGCGCATAAAATGCTGCGATTCGCTGGCGGCTCGTTCAATCTGGCAGGTACCACGAATTTTTGGGGTAGAGCCGCGGATTGATTTGGGCCAGACAGAACCCTCGATCCGCTTATCACCCAGAAACGTTGGCGAACCTTCTTTCTCGATGTCCTCATCGAATGCCGCCAGTTCGTCATATCCGGCAACATCAACCGATTTCTCACGATAGTTCTTTGCAGCTTTACCGCCGAGACACCAGAAACCGCGACCATTAGAGAAACGCTTCATGCTGAGCGTGTTATTGCGGTGCTTTTTCCCATACCACGGCGCCAGCGCCAGCAGTGCGGGAATATCACGGATCGTCGGCTCAACATGCGACTTCATGAAGTTTTCGGCATCGCCGTCGGTCGGCAGCCAGATGAGGGAATTTCGCTGCTTATGCTCAATAAAATAGGAATAGACGCCCAGCAGCATCTTCGAGTAACCGACACGGGCAGATTTAACAACGTTCACTTCCCGGATGTAGTCATTCCCCATCGCATTCATTATTGCGCGCTGGAAAGGCAGCGTGACCCAGCGCCCTTCCTGGTAAGCTGATTCTTTCGGCAAATAATAATTATTGTCTGCCCATTCCACTGCCGTTTGCGGCTCCGGGCGATAGAGTGAGCGCAGCCCGGCGCGCGCGGATGACTGCAGCCCCTTAATCTGACTGTTCGATATATTCACTCAGCAACCCCGGTATAATTTCATCCAGCGCAGCTGCCTTGTTCATGGCTTTGATTACGTCCTTTTTAAGGAAATCAATGTGTCGATTCTCCAGCTCAGGAAACCGCCGCTGCACCGACAGGGGGATCCCGTCCAGGATACTGGCTATTTCGCCGGCCACGCGTGAAAGCACGAACGTGCAGAATGCTGTCTCCACCACCTCAGCGGAACTTTTGGCGTTTTTTAGCTCCTGGGCATCAGCCTGCGAGCGGGTCAGACGGTAGCGCTCATAATCAATTGTTCCTGGCTGCAGATCAGATTCACCAGCCTTACGGAGCTCTTCTACTTCCTTTCTCAACTTTTCGTTTTCGATGTCAGCATCACGTTGGGCAAACCACTTAATCACGGCAGCGGAATCGTAAAGCACCTCATTACCTTTGCCACCACCACGTACAAACGGCATCCCCTGATCCTGCCAGTTCTGAATCGTACGAATGCTGACACCAAAAATATCGGAGAGCTGTTTTTTGTTCACCTCCATACGCACTCCTTGAGCGAAAACGGGGTACGGAAACGATCTTAAGTGATCCAGGCAGCAGACAGGCTGTTAGCTTCCTTTCTTACAAGGAATTAAATATTTAATAAACAAAAAGTTACAAAGAAGAAGAACGGAAACGGCTTAAACCCAGAAATTTTCATATGCAGCGAGAATCCGCGAGGTCGCCGCCCCGTAACGACTCGAACTCCCGGAAAGGACCCGCAACGATAACAGTTATCATTACCGTTTGAATGGTCATTCATCGAGGCCGCTCACTGAACGACCTCTGTGAATGCTCAGCCTGCGGACGCGCCGCCGTCAGCCTGCAGCACATCCTCGGGGATGCGTGCCGCCAGCGGCTCATTCTCGAAGACCTTCAGCCCATTGAAGCCGAGGAACGTTGAAGACTGGCTGATGTTCCCTGCGATGAAGTCGCCAACATCGTTCAGAAATCCGGTCACGACCGTCTCAGTGTTCCGGCGCCAGTAGTCCTCAAGGGCAACCAGCAGCGGATCAGAACCATTGGTGATCATCTGCTCGCCAACGGAATAAGCCTTTTTACCGGTCTTATCAGTGGTGCGTTGCAGCTTGTTGCTCTGCATGGCCACCATGTCGGAATTGTTCACCTGAACGGTCAGTGTCGCGACTTTTTCGCCTTCCTCATTCGTGCTGGAAGCATAGAAAAGCGAAAGGGTCAGATCATTACGATTAAACATTACTGGCTCCGGTTACGGTTACGGTTGCGATGACGGGGACGACGCGCCGGTCGTGGCGCAGTATCACCCGGCGGCAAGAGCTCACCTTCTTTTGCTGGCTGCACTTCTTCTACAGCAGTTGGTGGCTGTTCTAACTCCGCCGGTTGTGGTTGCGCTGGTGCTGCCGGTACGAATGGTGCACCACCAGCTTCAATCTCAATCTTAAGGTGCGGGAAAATCTTAGCGGTATGGTCGAAATGGATAGCTGAGACAGGTAAATGCGCGTAAGACACACCGTCACGCTCCAGCGCCACCAGCGCGCCATTAACGTATTCAATCTTGATATTTTGCATCGTGTACCTTCACGGATAAAAAAAGCCCCGCTTATGCGAGGGTACTGGTTAAACATCAGGGTGTTACTGATAGAGCACAGCGTGTAAGGTTATTGCTCAGCCGCCTGTGGTGGGACACAGGTACACATTGTTATTGCAGAGAAATGGCTGATTAGCTCTGCTTAAGGAATAGAAATGATTAAAAAGAATATGACCCTTCGAATGGAATCAAATGCCAAAACGCTCGAAGAATTGAACAAAGAGATTGGGCAACTAAAATGTGTCGTTGGTTTCCTGATGACTCAACTAACTCCAGAATCCAGACAGGCAGTCATCAATAACCTTGAAGAGTTTGGACTAAATGATTCCTCCAAGGAATTTACTCAGTTCCTTTAAACATTGCCTGACCTTCTACATTAATTTTCCAACCTTGTGAATTATTAGGTTGCGCCTCAGGCTTAGAAGCGGTCTCTACCCTTTCGCCTGAGGCAGATTTAGGTCTTAAAAGTGTAACTTTCAACGTTTTCAATTTGTTCCTCCTCATTATCCCCGACAAGGGATATCATTTATTTTATCCCTTGGCGGGGACAGAGGTTCTCACCGATTCGTAAATCCGCTCGCAGGTCATTCCTGCGGTGTAGCGTTCGTCAGCGATTGCAGCATACCGTCGAGCCTCTTCTGCAAGGTCTCCAAGCATGTCGGCGAGCATTCCGGCGGTGGCGCCGGTTGTTTTGCTTCTGACGGTAGCGGCAAGACTTGTGGTGTGCTTTGCGGCGTCCAGGCGGGTGGCAAAAGCTTTTGCCTGCTGGCGCAGCTGGTTAACAGTGCCAGAGAGATTAGCGGCAGCAGCACGCGCTGCAGCGGTTTGAGCTTGCGCATCTTGTACGGCCTCATCGCGGGCGATCAAGCGCCCCTGTTCAATCATCCTGGCGGCGGTTTGCGCGTTAACTTCCTGAGCCGATTCGGCGCTATCACGTTCTGCCCACCGCTTTTCCCATGCCCGATCGCTCCAGGCTAAACCAGCAACAAAGGCACCAGCAATAATCACCGCGGCGATAGCTGGCTTTAAGTAAGTTACATTCACTGGTCAATCCCCCAGCACGTCAGCGCACTTTCCTGATCCCGGCGAGTCACCTGCCCGTAGCAGTTATTAGAGCGTATGCGGCAATCCTTCCCACCGTCCTTAATCCACCAGCGAATCGCTTCACATGCGCCTTTACGGTCGCCGGCGTTGATGCGCTGGTAGAACGTAGACGGGAAGCATTTACCGGGGCCGATGTTGTATGGACAGAATGAAGCAATGCCGACTTTCTGCGAGGGCGTCAACGGTACGCGGATATTCCGGTCAACCCACGCCAGCGCCTTATCACGTTCGATAGCATTCACCTCGTCGCATTTTGCCTGGGTTAACTTCATCCCCTGCGTGACGGGTTTACCATCAATTCGCGTGGCGCCGCGGCAAATAGTCCAGATACCCTGGCTACCGTCGCGATACGCTGTAAGGCTGTTACCTTCTTTCTCATCAAGGAACTGATCCATCAGAGTTGGCGCAGATGCACCAGCAGCAATTAACGCCAGCATAGCGGCGCTAAGTTTCGCTCTGTTTCCCATCACCACTCCGTGCCGCCTTGCGCCGGTCATCTTTGATTTTGAAGTACAGATTCGTCAGGTACGTAAGCAGACCAAAAAGAAGGCTGCCAAGCACGCCAATGGCTGCCCATTGTGATGGACTGACCTTATCTAGCACCTGAAGCATCCAGAACCCGGCGTTGCCAGCTGACGCACCATAGGCAATGCCGGTTGTTAATTTGTCCATGCGATACATACTCTCACCTCGCTGTGTGCGGGTGCTGTGCGTGTGTTTGATAGGAACAGGCCCATCGGGCTGATTTAACAACGAGCCGTATCGATGATGAATCCCGTGGGCCTGAAATGAAAAAGGCCGCCAGTATGGCGACCTTTAATTAGGAGATGTTGAGATTATTGGACGACAATTTCCATCTTTTGTCCCAGCGCTGATAGCGCTTTTTGTATCGTATCGATTTTAGTGCTATGACCAAGAGATACGATGCGCTGCACTTCCTGTGGACGCGTATTAATCATGCGGGCGAGATCAGCATTACTGGTATTCGTGCTGACCAGCCGGTTTAACAACAATACCTTTGCTGCCACGCTGGCCGGAACCTCAACAAATGCATCACCTTCTGTTGATGGAGCGGGAATCTCCCTGCGGTCGTCGAAGTAAAAGTCAAACGCCGTCACCAGGGCATCTTGCGCCATCTCTAACGCTTCCTCCCTGGTCTCTCCTCCCGTCATTGCCTCTGGGATATCTGGAAAGAATACCGCCCAGCCGGTTTCGTCATGCTCAAAAATTACCGGGTATCGCATATTGATTAAGTGACTCTCCGCGAGTACCAGCCCCGAGGGGCTGGGTTTTATTTGATGCCTAGTTGCTTCAGAATTGCCTTCCTCAGCGGTTCCGGTATTTCCTTTCCCGGATGTCTCGGCATTACCGTTTGCTTGCCGTTGAGATAGATTTTCAAGTGGTTAGTACCATCTTTAAATTCTGCCCCTTGAGCTGCAAGCCAACGCCTCAACTCGCTTTGCTTCACTTCCTCCTCCTGTCTGTTTAACTTGAGATAAGTATAAACATTTTTGTTTATGTTATCAAGCAAAGAATAAACATTTTTGTTTATATAAATAACAGAGGGAGCTATTGCACAAGACCTCTACGCCACGGTGAGGCGAAGCAAATCAATTACGCGAAATACGACGATATGACAGGGGTACTGATGCAATGCATCTCGCGAATACCCCTGTCGTATCGCCGGAAAGCAAAAACCCCGCTCTTGCGGGGTTTTCGTTGTAATCAAATTGTCGCTTCTGTCGCTGCCGAGTGGCGCAGCTCTGCCAAGCATAAATGGATTATCTGATTTTTTGGCCCATTTTCAACATCAAAAGAGATTTATAGCACTTTTTGTTAATCAGCATGAATTCCCTTTCGTACCGACAGAAATGTTTTTGCTCTGAATATTTCCAAGCACCATCGCACGCGTTTGCGGGCTTCACCATCTGTTAGCCATGGGGCCACCAGCTGTAATTCCCGGGTTATGTCAGAGATTTTTTTGCGTGTGGTGTAATAACTAACTCCTACCAGATAAACCGGATCCCCCGCTTCAAATGCGTCGAGAACACAACGTTCTACGAATTCAGCATCATCATCATGAATAGCGGAATCTATCAGGCCGATGACAGGCTGAGGCCATAAAATCACATGTGCTCGGTTTAAGGCTTGCTGGCCTCGATATCCCTCCTCCCTCGCCTGTTCTATCGCTGCGGTCAATCGCTCCAGCGCTTTATCTGACCAGCGGTCCCCTTTCAAACCTCGCCAGCAGGAGTGGCCTTTGGGATTGCGGGGAGCTGTTCCCCCGCGCATGTTCTCTCCCCATATTGTAAGTAGCGATTTAATCCAGGCAGACTGAATACCATTCAGGGGCGTAAACCGGCCCAACCAGCTTTTGCGAGGCGCTGCGGCCACTGTTTCTAATCCTGCGCGCTGCAGCCGGCGTTGACGTGGTGTCATCATGCTCTTCTCCTTACGCCAGAACGCCGAGCGCATAGGCCCGGTCCAGCAATTTAATAATAAATTCCGGCTGAGTGCCGTACTCACGCTCGAAAGCAACTGGATCGTGATGAAGCGTCCGGTGATGCTTGCGGCAAAGGGGGATCGTAAAAATATCGTGTGCCTTGGTACCAACGCCGCCCTGCCCCCATCCGATAAGGTGATGCGCATCGTCGGCCGCCTGACCGCAGCACATACATGGCTGAGTCTTTACCCAGGAAATAAAGCCATCTGATACCCAGCGGATCCGCTTAGGTCTGGTGAATAAAGTGGCTGGTGCAACGGGATCAACAACCACTGGCACTTCTGGTTTTATCGGGGCTGGTAGTTCAGTATGCCTGGCAACCTTAGAGACAAGCGGGGAAAGAATGCTGGTGGCCGGTACCGATGGGAAGATTTCGCTTTCTTTGTAGACTGACTGGAAAACCTCTTCTTTAAGCCGGAGAGAACGGCGCGCCATCTCTTCTGTGATTTCGTCCCCTATTCCAACGCTGACAGCCCACCAGCACAATTCAGCAAGTGACAGGGAACGTTCAGCATCAAATCCCAGTGCGATACGGGCAGCATCAATTATCAGATCCGCGTTATTGATACCAACCAGGCTATCAAGGATTTGATCGGTCTGGTGCTTCAGCTCGTTATCACAATGCCAGCATGCGACGATTGCCCCTGTTGAATGGCGGAATGTTACCAGCTCTGAATGGTGATAATCGGAATGTGGCCACTGGCAATGCTTGACCCTCTTAAGCAACCAGGATTCGAGACTATTCATACCACCAGCAGCCCTCACTACCCGCTCTTTCATAAAGAATGAGCGAATGTCGGGATCATCTCGTAAAGGTTGTCCGGCGTCAGGAATACGCCCGCTTGGGAGAGCCTTCATTTTTTCTGGCAGAGTCTCCACCAGCACGCGCCCACCGCTGAATAAAGACATCAACTCTCTACCGGGTTTAAGCAACACAATTCCCAGGTGCCGGGCAACATCAACATTTAGTAATGCGCGCATCAGTCCCTCCACATTTTTTGTGTATAGGTTCTGTTAACGCGCGGTGGCTTGCTGGATTCCGGCAACAGCACACGGAGTTCCCAGGAGACAAAGTCGCTCGATAGACTTTTCTCAACCGGACAATTCTTTTTCCGGTAGCTTTCCGCCAGCTCCAGAGCCTGAGACTCTGAAAGTTGTTCATGGAGAAACCAGCTTTTCTTCATAGCCGGGCCTCGTACACTCGCAGGAATTCCAGCGCCCGATCACGCGCCCCAGGCTCGTCAGCGATCATTTCCTGCAGCAGCTGCACGGCAAGTAATGGTTCCTTTCTTCCGACCACAGAAATCCCACGGGAAATACCGCGAGATAGTTTTATGAAGTTTTTTTTATGTAACGCACGAAGGTGCAAAGCGACAGCATTCGGTGAGCTAACGCCGATAAGCCCGGCCAGTTCCTGAACGGTCGGCGGGTAGCCATGCTGATTGATATATGCCACCAGCAGATCAAAAACTTCCTGCTGTCGTGGTGTCAGATTGTGGAATGAAGAAAGACCAGCGCCATCAACATGATCGCCAGCCTGTTCCGCATCAGATATTAATTTTGTTTGCGCCATGGTTTCTCTCCGTGACGCAGCAGGTATAGGTTGTTCAGGCCTATGACGGGAGTGTAACAGAATCTTGTGGATTTGGGTTAACGCCCCCACTTCTCACCTTCTCAATCATTTGCGCAAATAACGAAGGCGTCCCCACAATGTCATCTGGCTTGAGGGGCATAAAAGAGACAAGATCACCACGGCGGTACATCAAAGCGCGGTCACATAAAGGGAATGAGGTCAGGCGAGCTACAATCCGCCGATCATCACATCTTATTACTATAAAGCCGGTACTTGGCATTTTTTGTTTTTTCTCCACAATGACACCCTCACCACTAAGTTGCCAATAGCAATAAAAACATTTAAATACAACAACTTAAAATGACAGCGAACCACAAAAAACAATACTTCTATAAGTTAGGCCGTCTCCATGGCATCAACCTAGTCGAACCTATCATTTTCTCGAAGATTACAGAATGCATAAATCTAAATTTGCCACTGTAACAACGCATCGTCATAGCTACACTTAAACAAATACTGTATGCATACACAGTACTAATGTCACGACCTTTTGACAAGCCTTCATCGATATCTTTTTGCCTTACATAAGAACGTGTTGTCTGGATGATGTGAGCTTCACTTACAACTTGTTAGATTCCAGATTGACTACCGGCTTCTGCAATCACAGAGTTAAAAACACCTGACTTTACTATCAAGAGCATTTATGTTCTGACCTAAAGGTTGTAAACTGTTAAAAGGTCATTCAAGGATCAGTTGGTATACTTTTCCATAAGAAAGTCAAATAGTTGAAATTATTCCAGAACTAAGGTTCATAGGTTTTACAAAGGGTTAACTTGTGCAATTATTAAGCTTGTTTTGCGGGGCCGGCGGCCTTGATTTGGGGTTTAAGCAATCAGGATATGATCTCAAGCTGGCCATAGACTGGTCTGAGGCTGCTATTAAAACACACAAGCATAATTTCCCCGATTCAACTGCGTTAAAACGAGATCTACTCGAACTTGGCGTAGCAGGGTTATTAGAGCTTTGTAACGAATATATTTCAAAAGAAGAAAGCCTTGGTATCATCGGTGGGCCGCCTTGCCAAGGCTTTTCCCGCGGGAATCCTAATTCTCTAGCATCTGATCCAAGAAATAAATTAGCTATTCTGTATGTCGATTTTATTGCTGAGGTAAAAAAACACTTCGATGTTAAATTCGTAGTGTTTGAAAATGTATTAGGTATAAAAGACAAAAAACACTTAAAAACCTATAAAAAAATAACATCTCAATTAGAAACTATTGGTTACAACATTTACGAAAATGAACTAAACGCTGTAAATTTTGGTGTTGCGCAAGAAAGAAAAAGAGTAATTATAATTGCCATAAGTAAAAATTCAAAGCACGAAGCAAAATTCGTGAACGCGATACAATCTTCAGCGGATAAAAAAACGGTCAGAGACGTAATTTACGGACTGCCAGAACCTACATTTTTCAAAAGAAACTTACATATCTCCGATATAAAATATCATCCAAATCATTGGACTATGTTTCCTAAATCTATGAGATTTAAAAATCCTGAATTATTAGACAATAAAACAAGAAGTTTTAGGACGATCAGTTGGGATAAACCAAGCCCAACAATTGCTTATGGCAACCGGGAAATATATGTTCATCCAGAAAAGAAACGTAGATTGTCTATTTTGGAATCGATGTTACTACAAGGTTTTCCAAAGGAATTTGTGCTCAAAGGGACTCTCTCTCAACAAGTAACACAAATCTCAAATGCCGTGCCTCCCCCAATGGCTAAGCAAATTGCGGTATCAATAATAAATTCCATTAGAGGATGATATGGAAATGCATAAAAATGAACAACAAATAGCCGAAAGTATTCGTAATAATAGGGAAGTGGTCGAGACAGCCTTTCTTACCACTGACCAAAAGGTGATCGCTAGAGTTACTGATGGCATTTATAGACAACCGGGATCTGCTTTGAGAGAGTTGATATCAAACGCGTACGATGCCGATGCAACAGAAGTTCGAATCAGAACTGATGAACCACGCTTTAACTCCATGACGATCGAAGATAATGGTAATGGTATGAGTCCTGAAACTCTGACTCGCGTTATGAACCATATTGGAGGAAGCTCAAAAAGAAATAATATTGGAGCAGAATACGGTATCACTGATACTGAGAATTTCGACCTCAGTCCTGGCGGACGTCATCTCATTGGAAAAATTGGGATTGGTTTGTTTTCAGTATCTCAACTAACACAATCATTCCAAATTATAACAAAACGTAAAGGCGATGCCTTTCGTAGCATTGCAAATGTTACACTTAAACAATTTTCTGATCAAATTTTAAAAGATGAAGGTGACAGTAGTGAATATGAATCCGGAACATATAAAATATGGACGGAGAATGCAACTGACTTAGAATCACATGGCACCACAATTATATTACATAAAATTAGAACTCAAACCAAAGAAACTCTGTCAAGTTCTAATATTTGGGCTGGTGTTGCTGCAAGTAAAGAGTCATCTGATAATGATGACAATGAAATAATAACCCCCCCTAAATATCATATCGGTTCTATAAAAGATGAAGAGCATTTAAAACTTCTAGACGATGATGAAAAAGTACGTTCTGTGCCCTGGGATATTAATGATGCACCCGATGTGGCTTTTAAAAAATTAGTGAAATGTGTTTGGAATGAATCTAAACCAAGCAATCCTACCCCCAAGCTATCATTACTCTTTGATTTTTATTTGAAAATGGTATGGGACTTAGCATTAAGCATACCAACAAGTTATGTTGAAAATGATATTTTCGAGATACCGTATAATAATCAGTTTTATGCTTATAAAATATCTAATTTATTAAAAGGTGGTCAAGCAACACCACTAGATATTCATGTGGGAGAAAAACTAAGTGATTATTTAATGTTTACACATGAAAACAATACAACAGATTTTAATGTGTTCATTGATAATCTTAAGTTATCCAGACCAATAACTTTTGAAAATCTACCATCTACTTCTCATGCGATCTCCAAGCCAATGATTTTTATTGGGGAATATTGGGAGGAATTTAAAAACTTCTCACAAACGATGACAGGTGGCCCCTTAAAGTTTAAAGCATACCTTCTCTGGAATTCAAAAATATGTCCAACAGAGCATTTAGGTGTATGCATACGCGTACATGATGCCAGTGGGACGCTTTTTGACGATACTTTTATGAAATACCAAGTTCAAGAAAACACTCGTAAACGCCAAGTCACGATTGAAATTTTTGTTGAACAAGGATTAGATAGTGCCTTAAACATAGACCGAGAGTCTTATAATTATTCTCACCCTCATGTTGTTATATTAACAAGATGGGTCCATAGTGCTTTTAGACAGTTATCTAATGCTAATAAACAACTTGCAAAAAAATTAAGGGATAACAACCGCGGTTTAAAACAAGATAAACTTCTTTCAAAGATAGATAGTATCGTCGAAAAGGCATGGAGTAATGCGGGTAATGATCTATATCAAACACCTCCTAAAGTTGCGATTATAGCTTCCCGAAAGCAAGATTCAACATCAACCAATGAAAGTGATTATGTTGTTGACTTTAATAATATAACTGATTCGTCTTCAGAAAACGAAATAGTAAAAATACAGCAACTATCTCCACTTAGTGAAGAAAAAATAAAGGCTATTACTGCGATACTTGCGAGTTATGGACTATTGGAAAGTTTATCTTTTTCACAGCGTAATTCAATGATAAAGGCGATTTATGAAGTCATTATTGCAGAAGGAGATGCATAATGAGTGATCAAGAATTCTTCAATGATCTTTTTGAAGATATGCAAGAAACTCCTGCAGGTCGTCTTGTTAAAAATAATTTTTTGCCTTGGCATCATCCACGTAAACATTTAGTAAGATTGGACCAATGGGTTTATTATATAAATATGCTTCTTGATAAACCATTTCATGATAAGGATACAATAAAATACTTTAGTTTACCAGGCGATGATCTTCTTGACATTAGAACTATCCATGAGGAAATATGTCTTAGAAGAAATATTAAACTTCACTTCCTCGGGTTTAACGATCATGAAAGTGAGCAATTACGAGAGCAAAACGCCAATATATCCTTAAATGAGGTAAGAGCTTTACCTTTTATAGACCGCAACTCCGAGTATCATAACAATGATATTTTAAATATTGTATCAAAGGATTCTCTAGCCTATCAAAGATTTAAAGGATTCGGTGACTTTGATGTAATAAATTTAGATTTTTGCGGTAGTGTCACCAATCAAAGGCCAGCAAGAAGAAGTCCTAATCATTACAATTTGCTCACGAAAATCATCCAGTTACAAAATAATAGAGATAAACCATGGTTGCTATATTTAACCACGCGCATTGGCTCTGACCATATTCACCACGAAGTTCTCAACCAATTTAAAGAACATTATTCGTCTAACTTAAACGATGAAAACTTTAGAGTTAAATCACAAGAAATCTTCAATGTATTTGATCGAGATTCACTTACTCAGTCTCTGGGGAACTGTGAGAACTTCAGAAAAATCGTTTCAACTTCTCTTTGCAAATGGTTATTATCTTTCTCTCTTAGTCTTACACCTAAAACTACTGTTAAGATACTTGATGCCATGGAGTATAAAGTATTACCAGAGTCTGAATACCCTGACATGCTTTCTTTGGCTCTTCTATTTACACCTCACCCTGATCAAGTCCCAGATCCATTAGGTTTAGCAATACCTAATGCAAGGGTGGAGAGATTTCAAGAACCAACCATTGCATCGTATTATATTGATCGGGTTAATAAATGCACTGATTGCGATAGATACTTGCTCACTAGCCCTAACGTTAGACAAGCTATGGTTGAGAAAAGCGCAAATCTTCTTAGCTCAGCCCGATTCGATACTCAAGAATACTTAAGAATATATGGTTAGCCATTATTTGGCCCAGTAAATGACACTGGGCCAAATAATTATCAAATAGACATAAAAAATAAAACGACTTTATTTTCCATTATTATAATTTAAAGCCAGCCTTGCAAATCAATTATATTCTTCAATTCTGCCAATTATATTTTTGCAGCAAAAAATAAGAGCTAATACTCTATGAATCTTTGTTACATCCTAATCGATGGTAGTTAAATTTTCTTGGTTAAAATCGATAGTCGCATGATTATCGCGGAATAATCCCTGACGACCATGCCGGATGAACTCCCCGGTTCTCCGCGCAACCTGCATATCCAGCCGAGTCGTTTTTATGGAACTCCCGGTCATTTCATCCGCCTGTTCGGTAGTGATGCGCCCATGTTCTTTGACAAATCAATAATCCTCCGAACATCCCGTACCTTCTGCAGTTGGGTTCTTTTCGCCATAATCAGCACCTCGCCGCATTGCGGAGACAGCGGCTACGCTGGCGGGCGATGTTCCACATTTCGCTGGCGTTACTAGCCATTCCCAAAATGGCAGTGTAAGCCGTAGCCGCCCGGCGGTAGAGCCCCCTTTCTTCGAGCTGGCGAGCCTGGACGATGGCATCTTTCACTTTCTGCATTTTCTCCGGCGTAGCTCTGATAGCCGGTTCGGGCAAGTTAACGTCCGGAATATCCACGCCGGCAGTAACGCGATAAACATACTGAACTCCGTTGTGCCAGCGGCGCAACTTGCCAGCAGCATATAGTCGGCGAAGGTGATTTCCCGCAGAGCTGGAGGGTAAATCCAGCACATCGCAGATATCCTGTAGTACGCAGCCCGGCGTTCTTTGCACGATGACGATTACCATCTGTGCTTGGGTAACTCGTTCTTTGGTTTTTTTGGTCATAGTCAAAACTCGCTTACTTGGTTAAACCTGCCGCTTTGCGGCGTTTGTACTCTTCCATCAAAATCTGTGCTGGCGTGGGTCCCGGCGGATGACGCGGTGCCTCAAGCTGTTTGCGTATTGGTGGGATCGTAAATCCGTTACTGACATGCTTCGTCCATTTCGTCAGTAATTTTTCAGCCAGTCGCCTCAGTTCCCGCTCTGTCATCTGGCGTTCGATCCCGCTACGGCGCATTTCAATACAAATGTGATACAGCACCTCATCTGGCCATTCGTATTCAGTGCTGTCGGCATAACGGTACGATTCGTTTCGCCAGCGCTTGTACTCTGCCATTACGGCATCAGCAGTGAGTCCAAAGGGATTTGCACCGCTCTCGGATACCAGAGAAACAAACTCAGCAAGATCTGGTGGCCAGGTATTCCCCATCGCGCAACGTTCCATGCACTTGCGGCAAACCAGAGTGATTTGGGCCTCAGTCATCGAACCGATCTGAGCTATCCACATATCCGATGGCGCCGCCCCGTTCTTCTGGGTCCAGCGGTTCGAAAAAATCTCCCCCATGACAGTCCAGAGCCTCCATGCCGTATCCGCCGCCAGTAAGTCCGTGTTTCTGCTCCCAGCGTTCTCTGGCTGCCTGAATCTCCTGAACTGCCCGGGATGCGGTGTTAACTGGTTGAATTCTTGCATTGCCGTTACCTCCGGTTGCTGGTTGTGATTTGGATTTAGCTCTGGCGTTTATCACGCTGCGGGCAAATTTCTGTTCCCACTGGACTTGTGTGAATACCTTCCCTTCGGATTTCCAGTACGCGGTAAACTCAGCCAGCTCTGTCGGCAGGTATGCCGGTTCAGGAAGCGCTATTCCCCAGGTAGCAGCCAGCTGCGGCCAGTCCTGTGACGGTAGCCACATGTCGTGCATCGTGAATTTACCGATCGGAATATCAAGTCCAGCCAAGTATTGCGGTTCCTGAATCGCTGGAGTTTCACGCCCGCGTAGAGAGGGGTTTTCTTTTAGATCTGTATCTATATCTGGATCTTTATTAGTTGGATTGCCGTTATCATTCTGTTCAAACGGCTCATCAACGCCCGTTGAACGGTCGTTACCATTCCGTTTCCCTTCTGCTGTTTTTTTAACTTTTCTGGCTCTTGCAGAGGCTTTTCCCGCATCAGATTTCTGTCGCTGAGATGAACGAACCATCTCCAGATCCCTTTCAATACGCTCATGTACCCACTCAGTGCCGTTATCGTTAAAAAACTCCTTTAACGAGGCTTCAACGGAAGCCCAACGGTCGTTGCTTAGCCGTGCAATTCTCGAAAGCCGACTTTTAGGGATAGCCCTCCCTGTTTGCCAGTAATTGAACATCAGCAGCAGGTATGCGCCATGCTCCTCAGTTGACAGATGCATGGTGTCCGCCAGGTAATCAGCAATATAAAGTTGCATGTAGGGCAGCGCTGCCATGGTTACTCCTGGTGCCCGAACAACACGGGCGTATAGTCATTGGTAAAAACTCGATTAGAAACACTGTGGCGCTACGGCGGTAATGCTCGCCAGTAGTGGTCCCGCCACATCTGCAGGTAGCAGATTAAAAAGCGCTATTGCCGCATCGCGGATTTCACGTTCCAGTTTTTGAAGTGGAGCTCCAAGTAATTTGGCCTGGTGCGCTTCGTTACATTCTTTAATAGCGCTGGCCACCAGCTCGGTTTCAGTTAATCCCCTTTTCAGGTCATGCTTTCTGGCTATCTCTATAGGCATGGCGTCAGCAATGGCGGATGACAGTCGAATCACATAACTGGTGTACTTCTCAGACCCCCCTTCATTTTTCAGATATCGGTAGAGATTCTGCTTATTGACGCTGATCCCTCTCCCGTTTTGCTTTTCCCACTGTTCGGCCACCAGCTGCGCAATAGTGTCTTGCGCACGCCCGGGTAAGGTTGCCTCCCACTCCTGAACCGCTGCAAAGATGGTCTGGCATTTAACGCGGTCCCGGCGCCGCGGTACATACTGATTTTCCGTTTTCAGTTGCATACCCATAATGGGGGTATGATTTTTAAAAGAGATGGTTTGCATAGTTAGCCCTTAGGAAGTCCGTCAGTCGGATTTGGGTAGAGATCGGGTCTAAGCTCATGAGGTGTTACCTGCCAATCCAGAACCCTGCATGCGTTGAGTACCTCAGTACTTGCAACCTGAGTTCGAAACCAGACCGATACTGTTTGAGAGTTCTTCCCCAAACGGCGAGCCAGCTCAGATTGGCTGCCGCAAAGGGAAATGATTTTCTTTTGAACAGTTTCTTGCATGTTTCCTCCTAAATATTTATCACATAATTGATAAATAATTTGTCAATGTCAAGAAACTTAATCAGTCACAAGTGATAAGAAACTTTGTATGCTTGATTACTGGTTTGATTTGGATGCGAATATGAACTTCGAAGAACGGCTGTTAAGAGCTCTTGATGAGGCTGGCATATCTCAATCTGAGTTAGGCCGGCGAGTGGGTGTAAACTCTCAGACAGTCAGCAATTGGTGCAATACAGGTAACTTCCCGCGAAAGGAAAAACTAGAACTATTCCCGCAAGCGCTTGGAAAACCACTGTATTGGTTCTTTATGACGGATGAAGAAGAGTCTTCGTTACAGGCTGTCACAGCCAGCAAAACAGTACTAAATAAGAAGCAATTAGAATTATTAGAAGTCTTTGATCAACTCCCTGAAGTTGAGCAGGACAGATTTATTGAACTAGCAAGGACTCGCCTGGAAGAGTTAGATCGGTTTATGGCTGAGTTCCTAAGTAAGCGAAAAATCACCCCTCCCTTCGAAAAAGACTAAATCCTGCCACTGATAAGGCCGCTAACAGCGGCTTTTTTTATACCCCAAACCCATCAAATTTTACATTAAAACAATCATATCCATTTTTTATGTCAAAAAACATTGATAACTGACATATTTATTTGTAGTCTGATATTACAAATTCAGTCATCGAGGCAGGACGCCCACGAAGTAGCTGCCGGCGGCATACGAAACACCGGATGAGATGACAGCAATATCAATCGCAGCAGGTTCAACGTTCGGCTCCCCGGCCTTAAGGGAAGGAAATAGGTATGGCTAAAGCATACGAAGACTATTTTGAAAGCCTCGCTGAAGGTGAGGAGGCATTGAGTTTCAGCGAGTTTACCGCAGCACTTTCAGGTCAGCAGGCAGACAGCACCTCTCCTGAAAGGTAATAGATATCCGGCGCGCTTCGTGGTGGTGAATTGCAGGGTGAAAAAGCTCAATCGTGGAGATCAGCGTCACGACACCACCAACGAAGCGCGCCGACGTAGTGAAAATAAAATTCAGGGTTTGCAATGCGGTGAATGCGGCTATGCGCACGCGGCACAGTTAAAAAGGTAAACATGAGCGGTTTCCATGTTGCGGGAAAAAGCAGGTCGGTATCAGTTATTAACTGGCTGATACCACCGGGAGGCACCCGGCGCCGCATCGCAAAGTCTGATTAACGGTTAGTCAGCAAGTACCGTTAGCCGCGTTAAGGCTGGAGCTGAAATGAGTAAAAATGGCATTCGCTCAATAGTCATTTCGGTATGTATCGGGCTCATCTTTTGGGCTTTAGTTTCTAAACCTATCACGGAGTTTGTCACATGGTTGATTTCGCTCGTGTAACGACTGGGAACCAGGCAGTACGCCTTCACTGGATTACCGCAAGGATCCGCCAGCTCTGCTATTTCCTCGCCCAAAAAGGCGACCCAGAGGTAAACGCATGAGCACCCTGTACGTTCTGATTATCGGCGTCTGCGCGATTACAGGTGAATGCTCCGATGTTCTGACTGGCATTTATGAATCAGAGCAACAATGCGTTGATTCTGCCGCTGAGCAGCACGTCAAAGGGCAGTGTTTACCTTACAAACAGGCTTTCGCCTGGGCCGACGACCAACGGCCAGCAGTACGCTTTTAAACGAGTTTTGACCAATGGCTTTGCCAGCTTAATGCTCGGTGCACAGGGCATTGCGATGGTAATACCGCCATCACAACCAAACAGGAGACGAGGCCTGTTCTGGTTAAATTGGAAAAGTTGACTTTGCCCGTCTCACGGCGGGCCTTTTTCCCGGAGGCTTTATGTCAGCCAACGAACTGGCGTTGAAATTTAGCACCGCACCTGCTGAGCAACTCATCGGTGTCTTGCCTGTTCTTGAGGTCAAGGAAGCTCTTCATGATGAAGTTGAAGATGAGGTTCTGAATGAAGTTTGGATGGAACACAAACTTGAAATGGACGCCACAGAGGAAGTTGTAGATGCATTCGCTACGGCAATGAAACTGGCGCTGACACAATCTGCAAAAACAGCAAAAGCGACGTTACGAAAGGCGCTTAAGGAATATCCAGGCTACGGGCAGGAGCCATCAGCAGCCCCATAAAGCACAAAACCCGCGCAAGGCGGGTTAAGTACCCGGTCAGCCGACCAAAGCTTTCCGGAATCGAGTTTTGACCAATGACCACCACCAAGGCGGCTGCCATCAGCTGCCGGGTATCTTACAACCTGAAGGAGCCCGAACGCAATGAACAACTATGCGTACCTAATTAAAGCCAAAGCAAAGGTGACAGAAGCAAAAAGCTTTTTTTGCTGGTTTTCTGCAAAATCCGATTCTCGCGCTGAACGTGAAATCCTCAATATTCTCGAAGACGCAGGAATCAACGTTGGCCGTGGTGCTGACCACCAGCTGCCGATCCGCACTCACTGGTTTATCGTTGATGATTTACCAGAAGAAAGCGTTCTCGATGATACATGGTGTGACCGCTACGAACTCGGCGGCGAGGATGGAATCACCTGGCAGAAAATAACCCAACCCCCGGTTGAAGAAAAATCTCCTGTTGCTGAAAATGGTGCAATAACAAATTCTGAAGAGATTTATTCTAATGATGAAAATGCTCTATTCAGTCTTGCAGAAATGCCGTTCCGCACTCAATTGCTCGCGCAGTATATGGAACGTGACCGCCATGTTTACCATATCAGCATACCACTGCGTGACCGCCTGTCAGCTCTTGAAATGGATACCGACAACAACGCTATTCAAGATTTGATACTGGCAGCAGAAAACGTACCGGATATTAAAAAATATGATATGCCAGGCATCTGGAAATTCACCAGCGCGTTCAAAAAAGTATTTCCTGAAGGCAAGCGCTACGAACTCGGAAAAAAAGTCCAGTTTGCAAAGTTATGGTTCGAAACCAAAGCCATTGATCGCGGCATTCTCGTTAAAGAATGGACTGCAGGACATCAGGTTACCGAAATTATCCATTCAGGCGATACTGCCACGACTGAACGCTATACACGTGCCATAACTCAAAATATGGCTAACCTGGCTATTGAGATCGCCATTGCTCAACTTTATCCGAATGCAGAACCCGGGAAAATTACACGCCCTCAACTCATTGGCGCCAAGGAGCTGGTGGATCGCGAAGAGAATGTTCACGCAAAAGCCATGAAAGTTCTTGGCAAAATTAATGACATACTCGACTACGATGCCCATAGCATATTCGGCGTTACCCGTGCCATTAAATGGAATGGCGAAGAAAGCGCGTCAGAACTACGGGCAATGGTTCGTAACTGGCTCGCGGCTAATGGCATTTATGAAAACGGCGAACGCTCAAAAGGCTATCCGGAGTGGGAAGAAGATCCACGGGCTGGCCGTCACTCAAACACTACAGATTTAACCCGGGAGGATGTCGACAGGAAACTTGCAGCTGACCGCGGTGAGTACGTCGAAGGCATCAGCGACCCAAGCGATCCAAAATGGGTACATGAAGACCTGACCCAAAAAAGGCAGCCTGAAATTACCAAGGTCAGTCCAGGCATGTACTCAATTGAAAGCCTGATGGACACCCCCACTCCGAAAATCGCCGACGAAGAGGCCAGCAGTAATGTGCAGGTGGAAGAAAATGGCAGTAATGAAGTCGCGGATCCTGATGAAATATCAGAGAGCGAAAAGGCAAATGAGAACGCTACGGGCAACGCTGAGTCTGGTGTCGCGCCAGATGCCGTAAAAATTGAATCCGGTCATCATAATATTGAAGAATCACGTGCTGATTATGTTCACGTCATGGTGGATCTGGAAACCATGGGAAAAAAATCTGATGCCCCTATCGTCTCCATTGGTGCCGTAATATTCGATCCGGCAACAGGGATTATCGGCGAGAAATTTTACAAAGTAGTCAGCCTTGAATCTGCTGTTTTTTGGGGCGCTGAGATTGACCCATCAACGGTTATATGGTGGATGAAACAGTCGTCAGAAGCCCGTTCAGAAATTGCCAACGATAATGCCATTCAACTGGATGACGCCCTGCTCCAGTTCAGCGATTTCGTTCTCGAAAATATTCCCGGGGGTCGTAAAACGGCACAAATCTGGGGTAATGGTGCAACTTTCGACAACACCATTTTACGCTCTTCATATGAACTGGCATGTATTGACTGCCCGTGGGACTACTGGAATGACCGCGACGTCAGAACGATGGTTGAACTTGGCAAAGCTATTGGCTTCGATCCTAAAACCTCTATCCCATTCGAGGGTGAACAGCATAACGCGCTGGCGGATGCTCAACACCAGGCCCGGTACGTTTCTGCGATATGGCAACGTCTGATTAAAAATTGATTTTCTAAATTCAGCAGATGGCCCTTAAATGGGCCATCATTGGGAGGATAAATGTCGAGATTAGTTCTTCTTTCAGTATGGGCTGAACATGAATTTGGAGATCCGGTTCCTGCACCATCAACACTGAACAAGTACGCGAAGAATGGAATGATATCCCCACCACCACAGAAGGTGGGGAAAAGCTGGCGGGTGGAATTGGACGCTCGCTTTGTTGGAATGACGACAGCACCTGAGGTGAAAAAACAAGATCACCCGTTGTTGAGGAGAATTCTTGAAGATGGGCAGACCACGAAAACATAATGTAACTATACCGGGGCTTTCCCCTTATTTTGATTCCAGGACAAAAAAGGTTTACTGGCGTTATAAACATCCTGTTACTGGAAAATTCCATGGCTTAGGCACTGACGAAAGAGTCGCTAAAGAAATTGCGATAGAAGCTAACAGCCGTCTAGCTGAACAGCAGATGAGAAACATTCTTAAAATAAAAAGTGAGGTTAATAAACACATTGGTGGTTCAGCAACAGTGTCTGAATTCACCCCTCGTTATTTAAAAATCCAGCAAGAGAGATATGATCGAGGTGAAATAAAACTCAACACTCTAAAACAGAAATACTCACCTCTAAAAGTTTTTGAAGAACAACTTGGTATGAAACCTCTCGATCAAATTACAGTAAAGGATATTGTAGGTATCCTGGAAGAATATAAGGAAAAGGGTCATAACCGTATGGGGCAAATATTCAGGAAGGTCGCTATTGATGTCTTTGCAGAAGCCCAGCAGGTTGGCGACGTTCCCGTCGGCTTCAACCCAGCAGAAGCTGCAAAAAAACCTCACGTCAAAATTACGCGCCAACGATTAACTTTCGAGGAGTGGGAGTTAATCTATACTGCGGCGAAGAAAGATCATTATTTTCTTCAGAAAGGGATGCTTCTTGCTCTGGTAACAGGTCAACGCCTGTCTGATATTTGCAACATGAAATTTACCGATATTGAAGATAACCATCTACTTGTCGAACAGGCCAAAACAGGTGCAAAAATCGCGATACCGCTCGCCCTGCGATGCAACCAACTCGATATCAGTCTGGGTGAAGTTATTTCTCTGTGTAGGGATCAGGTGCTTAGCCAGTATTTACTTCACCATCACCACGCCAAAGGAAAGGCAAAACGTGGTGGGAAGGTGCAGCCGGCAACTTTAACAGTGGCATTCAGTAGAGCAAGAGACGAAGTTGAATATGAGTGGGGAAAAAATGGAACCCCTCCCAGTTTTCATGAGCAACGATCTCTGTCTGAACGTCTTTACCGAGAACAAGGCGTAAACACTCAGATCCTGCTCGGTCATACGAGCAAAACAATGACCGACAGATACAATGATTCACGCGGAAAAGAGTGGAAAAAACTGGTCATATAATGACCAGTTTTGCAGAAGAGTTTTGCAGGGGTTTTGCAGAAAACTCTAGAACCGGTATCCGGCAGAGAACATAAACACCCACGGATCCAGACGAATACTGTCGTGCTGCTGCGCGCCCGCCAGCTTATAGTTGGCGGTGGTGTCGATATCCATGTACCACACCGACATGTTAATCAGCCAGTCGCGGTTAATCAGATAGTCCATCCCCACCTGCCCCGCGGCTCCCCAGGAGTCTTTCAGGCTCAGGTCAGAAATGCCCGTCTTTTTACCCGTATCGTTCACGCTTTCGTCAAAGAAAGTCGTGTAGTTGATACCTGCGCCAATATACGGACGCAGCTTGCTGCTGGCGTCGCCAAAGTACCACTGTGCCATTAGCGTCGGTGGTAAATGATGAACGGTCGCAATATTGCCGGTTGCCGCCGTTCCGACTTTGTGGCGAAACGGCGTGGCGGCCAGCAGCTCTACGCCGATGTTGTCCGTCGCCATATAGGTGAACGTCAGGCCCAGTTGAGTATTATTGCTAACGTTAAAGCCCCCCAGACTGCCTAACGTTCCGCCCGCGCCTTCTGATGGTCTGACCGTAGCCGAACCCGCACGGATAAAGAATTCCCCAGCTTCATGCGCCCAGACGCTACCGGTGGAAAGCGTGCCCAGAATAACAACCGCCGCTGCTAACTTTTTCATACCCACTTCCTCATTATGGTTATTCAGCGCAAGAATATACCCATAATGAGTTATGTTTGATCCAACATAGATCACATTAAGTGGGCAAATTTAACATTTATTGATCCAGATTAATTTTCACTTTCTCAATGCAATCAGTGATAAACGAGATGTATCAAGTTCTCCCTTGTCGCTTCTCAACAGAGGTCATCACCGATTTCCCCTTCTATTTACAAAGATATACTTAGCGCACAGGAGCAGAGACTGCTACCCAGCCGCGATTTGCGGTACAATCGCCGGCTAGTTAATACCTGCAATACTCAAGGAGAATGCATGTCTATCACGGCGAAGTCCGTCTACCGTGACACCGGGAACTTTTTCCGCAATCAGTTCGTTACTATCCTGCTGATTGCGCTGTTATGCGCGTTCATTACGGTAGTACTTGGCCATGCCTTTTCACCCAGTGAAGAGCAACTGTCGATTCTGAGTCAGGGCGATAGCCTGGCGGGCAGCGGCGGGCTGTTCGAACTGGTTCAGAGCATGACGCCGGAGCAGCAGCAAATTCTGCTGCGCGCGTCCGCAGCCTCGACCTTCTCCGGGCTGGTTGGCAACGCCATTCTTGCCGGCGGCGTTCTGCTGATGATCCAGATGGTCTCCGCCGGCCAGAGAGTCAGCGCCCTGCGTGCGATCGGCGCTTCCGCGCCGGTGCTGCCAAAGCTGCTGCTGCTGATCCTGCTGACGACGTTTGTTGTGCAGATGGGGATGATGCTGGTGGTGGTGCCGGGCGTCCTGCTCGCCATTGTGCTCTCTTTCGCGCCGATCATGCTGGTACAGGATAAAGTTGGTATTTTCAGCGCCATGCGTAGCAGTATGCGCCTGGCCTGGGCCAACGTACGCCTGGTGGCGCCGGCGATTATCGGCTGGCTGCTGGCGAAAACGCTGCTTCTGCTGTTTGCATCCAGCTTCGCGGTCCTGACGCCAAACGTTGGCGCGGTGGTAATAAATACCCTCAGCAATCTGATCTCCGCATTGTTGCTGATCTATTTATTCCGCTTGTATATGCTCATTCGTAACTAACTTAACCCGGGGCGGCGCGACCTGCCCCTACCTGAACGACGGAATCGATGTATGAAGCAGTTTCTGGATTTTTTACCGCTGGTAGTCTTCTTCGCATTCTACAAGCTTTATGATATCTACGCCGCGACGACCGCGCTGATTATCGCCACCGCTATCGTGCTGATTTACAGCTGGGTACGCTATCGCAAAGTCGAAAAAATGGCGTTAATTACCTTCGTGCTGGTCGCCGTATTCGGCGGCTTAACCATCTTTTTCCACAACGACGAATTTATTAAGTGGAAAGTGACGGTTATCTACGTCCTGTTCGCCAGCGCCCTGCTGTTCAGCCAGTGGGTGATGAAGAAGCCATTGATCCAGCGTATGCTGGGTAAAGAGCTGACGCTGCCGCAGCAGGTGTGGTCACGTCTCAATCTGGCCTGGGCGGTGTTTTTCATCCTTTGCGGGCTGGCGAATATCTACATCGCTTTCTGGCTGCCGCAGAATATCTGGGTCAACTTCAAGGTCTTCGGCCTGACCGCTCTGACGCTGGTATTCACCCTGCTGAGCGGTGTGTATATTTATCGCCATATGCCGCAGGACGACAACCACTAACCTTTCCCCCACGGCGCGCCGCCCGGCGTGCCGTGTTATTCGTTTCCCCCTTGTATAAACCACTTCAGCTGAATCGATTCGTAATGTAAGATATTTCTCACAGGAGATGGCATTCCTCCTTGAACCGCCATGTGGCTAATGATGCCTGCTTTTTATTCCCGGACCGGGAATGGGCAGGCCTATCTGAATGGCTGGCACCGCGTCCGGGAAGATTCATCTTCTAAGGATCCGACGATGCGCGCATACCGCTTTTCATCACTCTCTTTGCTTTTATTCCTCGGGAAATGGCTGCTCCTCGCTTTTATCATTGCGGTGCTGGCGGGCACGGCCTCGGCATTTTTTCTTTTCTCACTGGAGTGGGCTACGGCAACGCGGGAAGCTCACCGCTGGCTTATCTGGCTCCTGCCGTTTGCCGGATTTGCCGTCGGCTGGATCTATCTGCGCTACGGTACCTGCGTGGAGGCAGGCAACAACCTGATTCTGGAAGAGATCCATGATCCTAAGTGCGTCATTCCCCTACGGATGGCGCCGATGGTATTTTTCGGCACCGTTGTTTCTCATCTGTTTGGCGCCTCCGTCGGGCGTGAAGGCACGGCGGTACAGATGGGGGCCTCGATCGCCGATCGCTTCACGGCCATTTTCCGTCTTAACCACGATGCACGGTCAATGGTGCTGATGGCCGGGATCAGCGCCGGTTTCTCTTCGGTTTTCGGTACCCCGCTCGCCGGAGCGCTCTTCGGGCTCGAAGTTCTGGCTATCGGACGGATAAACTACAACGCCATTCTTCCTTGCCTGTTTGCCGCAATTATTGCCGATCGGGTTGGCATCATGTGGGGCGTGCAGCATACGCACTACTTTATTACCGGCTTTCCCACGCTAACGCTCTGGACGCTGCTGGCAATCATTATCGCCGGCTGCTGCTTTGGCCTCGCGGCGCGCATTTTTGCCGACAGCACGCAGGCAATCGGCGCGTTGATGAAAAAATGGATTCACTACGCGCCGCTGCGGCCGTTTATTGGCGGACTGGCGATTGCCTGCGCGGTCTGGTTGCTGCACGGAGAGCGCTATATTGGCCTGGGCATACCGGTGATAGTGGACGCTTTCCAGCAACCGCTGGCGCCGTGGGATAGCTTCGGCAAACTGCTCTTCACCGCCGTCTCTTTAGGTAGCGGATTTAAAGGTGGTGAAGTCACTCCGCTGTTTTATGTCGGTGCGACGCTGGGCAATGCGCTGGCGCCGCTGCTGCATATGCCGCTCGGCTTTCTGGCCGGAATAGGTTTTGTCGCCGTCTTTGCCGGGGCGGCGAATACGCCTGTTGCCTCAACGCTGATGGCGATTGAGCTGTTTGGTTCTGAAATCGGTATTTACGCCGCGCTGGCCTGCGTGGTGGCCTGGCTGGTCTCAGGCTATAGCGGTATTTATCGTTCGCAGCGTATAGCCTGCCGAAAACAGAGCGATGTGCCAACTGGCATCAGGCTGTCAGAATTCCCGGAGTGGTACCAGTCACAAAAAAGCCGACAAAAGGCCGACAAAGAGACGCCCGCCTCCTGACAATCGCACCTGGAAGCCGGTGAGGGTAAGCCCCGCCGGTTTCTCCATGATGTCTGTCACATACCGGAAAGTTGCGGCAATTGTGAGGATTTGATGGAGATTATCTTCACTTTATTGAAATGATAATAATTATCATTGATATTCTCGATCTCAATTTTTCATGATTTGATATGGATATTTATAATGAGAACGCAGAAAAATCACATAGCAACGCCCCTGGCCCTGGCCATTGCAGGCTTACTCAGCCCAGGGGTCTTCGCCGAAGAGGTGGAACAGGATACGGAGACCATGGTGGTTCACGGAACCGCCGAAGAGGCGCTGAAGCAGCAGCCGGGCGTCTCGATCATTACCGCTGAAGATATTGCTAAGGACCCTCCGGTTAACGATCTGTCAGAAATCATCCGTAAAATGCCCGGGGTAAACCTGACCGGCAACAGCGCCAGCGGCAGCCGCGGCAACAACCGTCAGATCGACATTCGCGGGATGGGACCGGAAAACACGTTGATTCTTATTGACGGCGTGCCCGTCACTTCCCGCAACTCCGTACGCTATAGCTGGCGCGGCGAGCGTGATACCCGAGGCGACAGCAATTGGGTACCGCCGGAAATGGTGGAACGCATTGAAGTTCTGCGCGGACCCGCCGCTGCGCGCTACGGCTCTGGCGCTGCGGGTGGGGTCGTCAATATTATCACCAAACGCCCCACCAACGACTGGCACGGATCGCTCTCGCTCTATACCAATCAGCCGGAAAATAACAAAGAAGGCGCCACTAACCGGGCTAACTTCAGCCTCAACGGACCGCTGGCCGGGGATGCCCTGACCATGCGTTTGTACGGCAACATTAACAAAACGGAACCCGATGCCTGGGATATTAACCGCGCGCAAAATGGCTCTTATGCAGCGGGCCGCGAAGGCGTGCGCAACAAAGATATTAACGCCCTGCTGTCGTGGAAAGTCACCCCGCAGCAGATCCTCGACTTCAGCTACGCCTACAGCCGTCAGGGCAATATCTATGCCGGCGATACGCAATACAGCAACAGCAATATGAGCCCAAATGGCCTGGTGGATACGCTGTACGGTCAGGAAACCAACCGACTGTACCGGCAGACCTGGGGCCTGACCTACAACGGGATCTGGGACTGGGGCCAGTCGAAAGCGGGCGTCTACTACGAAAAAACCAACAATACCCGTCTGCAGGAGGGCACCACCGGTCGCGTAGAAGGAATGATCAATAGCGATGTCTACGACACCAGCCGCCTGGAGTCTTGGCGCTCAACCGCTGAAGTGAATCTTCCCTTTAACTGGCTCACAGAACAGACCCTGACTGTGGGGATGGAGTGGAACCGCGATGAACTGAACGATCCGGCTTCGATGCAGGCCACCACAACGACGGACACGCTGCCGGGGATGTCCGGCGATCCTTCGCAACGCAGCCCTAAAAACAGCGCCACGCTGACCGGTATTTATCTGGAAGACAATATCGAAGCGATGCCGGGAACCAATATTATCCCCGGCCTGCGTTTCGACTATCATAACGACTTCGGCAGCAACTGGAGCCCGAGCCTGAATCTGTCACAGGATCTGGGCGATATGTTTAAGGTTAAGGCGGGCATTGCCCGCGTGTTTAAGGCGCCGAACCTGTATCAGTCGAGCGAAGGCTACCTGCTCTCTACGCGCGGAAACGGCTGTCCGATAAGTATTGCGGAAGGCAATTGCTATCTTTTAGGTAACCCGGATCTCGACCCGGAAATCAGCGTCAACAAAGAGCTCGGCCTTGAGTTTAACCTCAACGGTTATAACGCCGGCATCACTTGGTTCCGCAACGACTACAAAAACAAGATCGTCTCCGGCACCGAGGTGCTGGGTAATACCGCCAGCGGAGCGAATATCCTGCAGTGGGAGAACGGCGGGAAAGCGGTCGTCGAAGGCCTTGAAGGCACGCTGCTGGTTCCGCTCATTGCCGATACGCTCAGCTGGCGCACCAACGCCACTTATATGATCAAATCGGAAAACAAAGATACCGGCAACCCGCTGTCCGTTATTCCGAAATACACCATCAATACCCTGCTCGACTGGCAGGTGACCAGCAAGTTCTCGGCTAACGTCAACTGGACCCTGTACGGTCGACAGAAACCGCGCGAATACGCGGAAATTCGTAACGAAAACGGGGTGCTGGCCACCAACGAAGTCGGCGCGTATTCTGTCGTCGGCGTCGGCGGCAACTATCAGCTAACCAAAGACCTGCGGCTGAATGCCGGGATTAGTAACCTCTTCGATAAGCAAATTTATCGGGAAAACGAAGGCGCTTCGACCTATAACGAACCGGGTCGCGCCTATTACGCTGGCGTCACGCTCTCTTTCTAACCCCCTCACGCCCGCTATAGCGGGCGTATTCCCCTATTCTCTCAACCTCATTTTCATAGTAGCATCCGCCTGATCGTCTTTGACCAGTACAGAGTAGAGAATGACAACAACAGATCTTGCGCCGAAGGGCGAATTGGTTTTACGCACCCTGGCGATGCCGGCGGACACCAACGCAAACGGCGATATTTTCGGCGGCTGGCTGATGTCGCAAATGGATATTGGCGGGGCCATTATGGCCAAAGAAATTGCCCACGGTCGCGTCGTGACCGTGCGCGTCGACGGCATGACCTTTTTGCGCCCGGTGGCGGTCGGCGACGTCGTGTGCTGCTACGCCAACTGCGTGAAGCGCGGCAATACGTCGATAACTATCAATATGGAAGTGTGGGTCAAGAAAGTGTCGTCTGAGCCCATCGGCCAGCGCTACAAAGCCACCGAAGCGCTGTTTATCTACGTCGCGGTGGATAATCAGGGAAAACCGCGCGCACTGCCGACTCTGTGATTCAGCCGGCCCGGGGCATCCGGGCCGATTGTTTACAGAAAACCGAGTAAAGAAAAGAAGAAGTAGCCCAGCACAATAATAATTACCGGCAGGACGTACAGCGGAAAATACTGCACCAGGATGGTGTGGCGCGGCACCACAACCCGTGCGGAAATTTGTTCGCGCGTCAGCCCTTCCGTTCCTTTAGCCTGTTCCAGAATCAGCTGATCCTCAACGCCTTCGCGCAGAAACTTCGCCTGGCGCCCCATCCGCGCCCCGGAAGCCTGTAGCGCCATGCCGACGAACACCAGAATATAGATGATCCAGAAACCGATATTCATGCCGTGCTTAAAATCCGGCAGCGGCGAGTTGTACCAGAAGAAATTGAGGAACGGCGTGTTAAAGCGCATCATCTCGATCATCACATGAGCAAAGTCCATCATCACCGCGTCGATGCCCGGTTTTTTCTCGCTGTGCTCGTACATAAACTTCAGCACGGAGATCAGCGTCGAGATAACCGCCGGGATAAATACCACCCATCCCAGAATTCGTTTAAGTACTGCAATGCGTCCAGCTTGTTGATACGTCATGGATTCCCCTTGTTAAGACGCCTATCCACTCTTAGTCTACCTTCGTCGGCGAATTTCGCCCAATAATGCGCGGTATGATATACCATGAGTGCCGATTCGTTATCTACTTACGCTACAGGAGAGGGACTTATGTCAGCCAGGCGCCAGATTCACGCCGCGATTTTTGATATGGATGGATTACTGATTGACTCCGAGCCGCTATGGGACAAAGCAGAGCTGGAGGTAATGGCCAGCCTTGGGGTGGATATTCGTCGCCGCAATGAAATGCCGGATATTCTCGGGCTGCGCATCGATTTAGTCGTCGACCTGTGGTTTGCCCAACAGCCGTGGCAGGGCCCGGACCGCGCGGAGGTCACCACGCGAATCATCAATCGCGCTATCCAACTGGTGGAAGAGGCGCGTCCGCTGCTGCCGGGGGCGCGGGAAGCGGTGGCGATGTGTAAAGCACAGGGACTGAAAATTGGCCTGGCGTCGGCATCGCCGCTGCGAATGCTGGAAAAAGTCCTCGCCATGTTTGAACTACGCGACCAGTTTGACGCCCTCGCTTCCGCTGAAATGCTGCCGTACAGCAAACCGCACCCGCAGGTCTATCTGAACTGCGCCGCCAGTCTCGGCGTCAGCCCGATGAACTGCGTGGCGCTGGAAGACTCGGTCAACGGGATGATTGCCAGCAAAGCGGCGCGGATGCGCTCTGTCGTCGTACCGGAAGCGGAAAATAGCCATGACCCGCGCTTCGTGCTGGCCGACGTCAAGCTTGCCACCCTTGAATCTTTGACCCTGAGCGACCTGCTCGGCTAAAGGCATCGCTGATGATGGGGTTGCGGTATCGCCCCATTATCACAAAATTAAAACGGCGTTTCATTTTTATTTGTCTTTTCTTCTCCCGCCCTCTATGCTTGTCCCAACGGCGTTATTTGACGCATAAAATCAGCATACAGAGGTGCATATGGTACTGAACGCCTTTGACCTTACGGGCAAGGTCGCTATCGTGACGGGTTGTGATACCGGACTGGGCCAGGGAATGACGTTGGGCCTTGCGCAGGCCGGGTGCGATATCGTCGGCGTCAATCGCCGGATCCCCCACGAAACCGCAGAGAAGGTTCAGGCGCTGGGCCGACGCTTTACCGCTATTCAGGCCGATCTGAGCCGTCAGGATCAGATCGCAGCCATTGTTACTCAGGCCGTGGCCGCCATGGGTCGGGTTGACATTCTGGTGAATAATGCCGGAACCATACGCCGCGCCGATGCGCTAACCTTTAGCGAAAAGGACTGGGACGACGTGCTTAACCTGAATCTGAAATCCGTTTTCTTTCTGTCTCAGGCGGTCGCCAGACAGTTCATCGCGCAGGGCGACGGCGGAAAAATTATTAATATCGCCTCAATGCTCTCATTTCAGGGCGGTATTCGGGTCCCGTCATACACCGCCTCTAAAAGCGGCGTGCTGGGCATTACCCGCCTGATGGCCAACGAATGGGCGGAACATCGTATTAACGTTAACGCCATCGCGCCGGGCTATATGGCTACCAATAATACCCAGCAGCTGCGCGACGATGCCGAACGCAGCAAAGAGATCCTCGACCGTATCCCGGCCGCACGCTGGGGTGTTCCGGAAGACCTGCAGGGGCCGGTGGTCTTTCTTGCTTCCCAGGCGGCGGATTACATTAACGGCTATACCCTGGCGGTGGACGGCGGCTGGCTGGCACGCTGATGGTCTTGTGACAAAGAGTTACACCGTCACCTCTTCCGCACACTGTATAAAAACCCTATACTGTATGAATTGACAGTTTAGGGTGTTTATCATGACGGCGGAAGGCCACCTCCTCTTTTCTATTGCCTGTGCGGTATTTGCGAAAAATGCGGAATTAACCCCCGTGCTGGCCCAGGGTGACTGGTGGCATATCGTTCCGTCCGCCATCCTGACCTGTCTGCTGCCGGATATCGATCACCCCAAGTCGTTTCTCGGGCAACGATTAAGCTGGATATCAAAACCGATTGCCCGCGCCTTCGGCCATCGCGGCTTCACCCATAGCCTGCTGGTGGTCTTTGGCGCGGTGGCGATTTTCTCGTTGAAGGTTCCGGATAGCTGGATCGTCCCGGCGGATGCGGTTCAGGGCCTGGTGCTGGGCTACCTCAGCCATATTCTTGCCGACATGCTTACCCCTGCCGGGGTTCCGCTGCTCTGGCCCTGCCGCTGGCGCTTTCGCTTCCCTATTCTTGCGCCGCGCAAAGGTAATCAACTGGAGCGCGCGCTGTGCATGGCGCTGTTCATCTACGCCGTGTGGATGCCGCAAAACGTTGCCGAAAACAGCGCCGTTCGCTGGTCATCGGAGATGATAAATTCGCTGCAAACTACCTTTCATCGCTTTATTAGTCACCAGACTGGACGATAAAGCAGCGAATTATTCAAATAGTTATAATCAATTCCATTTGAATATAAGGAACGGATTACGCCTTCTGCTACCCTTGCCGTCATAAGAGTTGGTTATTGACCAACCTGGTGATAAAAGATATCAGGAGAACGGGGATGAACTTTCCATTAATAGCGAACGTAGTTGTGTTCGCGGTTTTACTGTTGGCGCTGGCCCAAACCCGCCATAAACAGTGGAGCCTCGCTAAAAAAGTGCTGGTCGGTCTGGTTATCGGCGTTATTTTTGGCCTGGCGTTACAGCTAGTCTATGGCTCCGACAGTCCGGTGCTGAAGGACTCTATCCAGTGGTTTAATATCGTCGGTAACGGCTACGTTCAGCTGCTGCAAATGATCGTCATGCCGCTGGTTTTCGCCTCGATTTTGAGCGCGGTGGCCCGCCTGCATAACGCTTCGCAGCTGGGTAAAATCAGCTTCCTCAGTATCGGTACCCTGCTGTTTACTACGCTGATTGCGGCGCTGGTCGGGGTGCTGGTGACTAACATGTTTGGCCTGACAGCCGAAGGCCTGGTCCAGGGCAGCGCGGAAACCGCCCGCCTCAACGCCATTCAGAGTAATTATGCCGGTAAAGTCGCCGACCTGAGCGTCCCGCAGCTGATCCTCTCCTTTGTGCCGAAAAATCCGTTCGCAGATCTGACCGGCGCGAACCCGACGTCGATTATCAGCGTGGTAATCTTCGCTGCATTCCTCGGCGTCGCGGCGCTGAAGCTGCTGAAAGACGATATCGCCAAAGGCCAGCGCGTGCTGACCGCTATCGATACGCTGCAGAGCTGGGTGATGAAGCTGGTGCGTCTGGTCATGCAGTTAACGCCGTACGGCGTACTGGCGCTGATGACCAAAGTGGTTGCGGGTTCTAACCTGCAGGACATTATCAAGCTCGGCAGCTTCGTTATCGCCTCCTATATTGGTCTGGGCATCATGTTCGTGGTGCACGGCCTGCTGCTGGCGGTCAACGGCGTGAGCCCTCTGAAATACTTCCGCAAAGTCTGGCCGGTTCTGACCTTCGCCTTCACCAGCCGCTCCAGCGCGGCGTCTATTCCGCTGAACGTGGAAGCGCAAACCCGTCGTCTGGGCGTGCCGGAATCCATTGCCAGCTTCTCAGCATCGTTCGGCGCTACCATCGGACAGAACGGCTGTGCGGGACTCTATCCGGCGATGCTGGCGGTGATGGTCGCACCGACGGTCGGTATTAACCCGCTCGATCCGCTGTGGATTGCTACCCTGGTTGGCATCGTCACCGTCAGTTCCGCCGGCGTCGCAGGCGTGGGCGGAGGCGCGACGTTTGCCGCGCTGATCGTCTTACCGGCGATGGGGCTGCCGGTCACGCTGGTGGCGCTGTTAATCTCGGTTGAACCGCTGATTGATATGGGCCGTACGGCGCTGAACGTTAGCGGCTCAATGACCGCCGGTACCCTGACCAGCCAGTGGCTGCGCCAAACCGATAAAGCTATTCTCGATAGCGATGACGATGCGGAGCTGGCACACCGCTAAGTCGATACGCCCTTCGCGTAGTCAGAAACTAAAAACCGCTGAATTTTCAGCGGTTTTTTATTGTTCCGGCTCATTCAGGCGTCGATTTCACCTTCCTGCCTCATTTGCGTCGCCCAGCGCTGCGCCGCTTCCGGCACGTTAAACGGCGGGGAGCGACGGAAACGTTCGTCGATCAGCACAAAGGCGACGTATTTACCCCGCAGAACCCAAACGTCGCGAAAACCATCCATTTTGACGGCGTGTTCCGGCGGCGCAGGCTCCACTCGAGGCACGTAGCTAATGACCTGACGATTTTGTTGGCGAAGTGGTTTCATGACAAATAAATTCACTAAATACGGCGGTAAACAGAAACCCCTATCATAGCCGAAAACGCCCGCTTTCGTCGCCCCCTGCTTGCGGTCCTTTAGTAGCAAAACTCTTATAAAAATATATTCTTGAAATGATGTTCTACAATTAGAAGGGTTTGGTTTAGCAAAGACCATTTTCAGTAATGAAAGCAGGAGCGTGCAATGTCTGATAAACCCCATAACCCGAAATCCCCTCAATCACCGGTGCATGATGACCGGGCGGCAAAACCTGGCCTGGGCGCATTAGCGCCAGAAGATCAGGATTGGCAGCCCACGCCGCACCCGACCGCGCCGGGCGAAGAGCCGACGGCGCCGGGTAGCATGAAGGCCCCGGATACGACCAGCGAAAAGCTCGATGCCCTCGAGAAACAGCGTAAAGGTGGTGAGAATGCTGCGCTTACGACCAATCAGGGTCTACGCATCGCTGACGACCAGAACTCGCTGCGCGCGGGTCAACGCGGCCCCACGCTGCTGGAAGACTTTATCCTGCGTGAAAAAATAACCCATTTTGACCATGAACGTATTCCCGAGCGCATCGTTCATGCCCGCGGCTCCGCTGCGCACGGCTATTTCCAGGCGTACAGCGATTTAAGCGACATCACCAAAGCGGCTTTCCTCTGCGACCCGCAGAAAAAAACGCCGGTATTCGTCCGTTTTTCCACCGTTCAGGGCGGCGCTGGCTCCGCCGATACGGTGCGCGACATCCGCGGTTTTGCCACCAAGTTTTATACCGACGAGGGCATCTTTGACCTGGTCGGCAACAACACGCCGATCTTTTTTATCCAGGATGCGATCAAGTTTCCCGATTTTGTCCATGCGGTGAAACCGGAACCGCACTGGGCCGTCCCACAGGGGCAAAGCGCGCACGATACCTTCTGGGATTACGTCTCGCTGCAGCCTGAAACGCTGCATAACGTCATGTGGGCGATGTCGGACCGCGGGCTACCCCGCAGCTACCGTACCATGGAAGGGTTTGGCATCCACACCTTCCGCCTGATTAACGCGGAAGGTAAAGCGACCTTCGTACGCTTCCACTGGAAGCCGGTCGCGGGTAAGGCCTCTCTGGTGTGGGATGAGTCGCAAAAGCTGACCGGCCGCGACCCCGATTTCCATCGTCGTGACTTATGGGAATCGATTGAAGCCGGAGATTATCCTGAGTACGAGCTGGGATTACAGCTGATCCCGGAAGAGGATGAATTTGCTTTTGATTTCGATCTGCTGGATCCCACCAAGCTCATCCCGGAAGCGTTGGTTCCGGTGCAGCGCGTCGGTAAGATGGTCCTTAATCGCAACCCTGATAACTTCTTTGCCGAAAACGAACAGGCGGCCTTCCATCCCGGGCATATCGTTCCAGGAATAGACTTCAGCAACGACCCGCTGCTGCAGGGCCGACTCTTCTCCTATACCGATACGCAGATTAGCCGCCTCGGCGGGCCGAATTTCCATGAAATTCCGATTAATAAACCCACCTGCCCGTATCATAATTTCCAGCGCGACGGCATGCACCGGATGGATATCGATACCAACCCGGCAAACTATGAACCTAACTCCATCAATAACAACTGGCCGCGGGAGACGCCGCCGGCCGCTAAACGCGGCGGCTTCGAATCTTATGCCGAGCGGATTGACGGAGAAAAAATTCGCCAGCGTAGCCCTTCCTTTGGCGAGTATTACTCTCAACCCCTGCTATTCTGGCGTAGCCAGACGCCAATTGAGCAGCAGCATATTATCGACGGATTCAGCTTCGAGCTGAGCAAGGTTGTCAGAGAGTGGATCCGCGAGCGGGTGGTCGATCAGCTGGCGCATATCGACCTGCAGCTGGCTCAGGCCGTAGGTAAAAACCTGGGTATTGAGCTCACGGACGAACAGCGCAGCATTACGCCGCCGCCGGATGTCAACGGCCTGAAAAAGGATCCGACGCTAAGCCTGTACGCCATTCCCAGCGGCGACGTGAAAGGCCGGGTGGTGGCGGTACTGCTTAACGATCGTCCGGTTGCCAAAGAGCTGCTGACTTTGCTCAAGTCGCTGAAAGTGCACGGGGTACATGCCAAGTTACTCTATTCACGAATGGGGAAAGTGCAGGCCGATGATGGCACCGAGCTGCCGGTAGCCGGAACCTTTGCCGGCTCGCCATCGCTGACCGTGGATGCAGTCATCGTTCCCGGCGGCGATCTGCAAAGTCTGAGCAGCAACGGTGATTTCAACTATTACCTGCTGGAAGCATACAAACACCTGAAGCCGATTCTGCTGGCAGGCGATGCACGGCAGTGCAAAGCGCCGCTGCAGGTTGCCGATCAGGGCGAAGAAGGCATTGTTGAGACCGATGCCATTGATAGCCAATCAATGGATGAACTGATCACCCTGATGGCGGCGCATCGGGTGTGGTCGAGAAGCGCTAAAATCGCCGCGATCCCGGCGTAAAAAAAGCCCGGCAGAGATGCCGGGCTTCTCACTTCCCTTTATACATCGCGGTAGGTTCCAAGCCGGTAGCCGCGCTCGGCAATCGCATACTTCAGCGACCCGGCGGTCAGCACATCCAGTTCGGTCAGTCGCGGATAGCAGTAGGCGCTGCCCATTATCGTGTTATCCACGAACGCCGGGTGACACATCACCTCCAGCGATTTTTCCTCACGCTGGACAGAGGCATCCAGGGTTTGCAGAAACAGCGCTTCCGAAACCCCTTCCCCGTAGAACTCGCTGGCAAATCCATCACTACTGCGCGCGGCATCCTGCGCCAGGCCTGACAGCGTCGCTAGCTGGCGGTCGATCCGCAGCGCCACGCCCTTCTCGCGGGCAAACGCCGCGACGATGGGGTAGATCTGCGCGATCATATGGACATGATGATGGCTGTCGATATGCGTCGGTTCATGGCCAAACAGCTCGACAAAACGCTGATACTGACGCTCCAGTTCGTGGGCGATTTCGTCCAGCGGCAGGCTGCCCTCTTCCGCCATCTGCCAAATCCACTTTCCAAAGCGCCCTTCGCGGGTTAGCCCCGGCATCGCCGCCAGCGGCTCGCCCAGCGTCAGGACAAAGTGCATCCCAACAGCCAGCTCTGGGACGCAGCGGCTAAGCTGGGCAGCGTGGCTAATCGCCGCGCCGTTGACCAGCGCCGTCGTGGAGGTGACCACACCGTTCTTGCAAGCTTCGATAATGCCGTAGTTTTGCCCCCTGCTGAGACCAAAATCATCGGCATTGACGATTAACACGCGTTCCATTAGCCGCTCCCGTTACTGTTTCAGTTTTTCGATAGTCGCCGCAAAGTTTGGCAGCCACTGCTCGTGCGCGAGGATCATCTCCCGCGCCAGCTTTTCAGCATCGCGATCGGAGTGGATCAGCGGGCTCAGATTAAGCGCCAGCAGCACATCGTCCAGTTTACCGCTGATAGCCGCTTCGCTGGCCGCAACTTCAAAACCTTTAATGGTGTAAATCAGCCCCAACACTTTCTCATCGAAATGCGTGATGCGCGGCGTCGGTTTCGCGCCGTCGCGGCCCAGCGTACAGGTCATCTCGACCGCCCAGTCTGCCGGGATGTTATCAACGTGACCATGATGCGGCACGTTCACGTAATGCTCGGCCTGCTTGTCATTATAAATGGCGTTAATCACTTCACAGGCCGCGTCGGAATAATACGCCCCACCGCGCTGTTCCAGTTCTTTCGGCTTAACGTTCAGATCCGGATCTTTGTACAGCTCAAATAGCTGTTTCTCAACCTTCTGCACCACCTGCGCGCGCGCACCGCCTTTGTAGTATTCGCCCATTTCAATCGCCAGCATCTCTTTTGGCTTAAAGTAGTAGAGCAGATAGGAACAAGGGATCAGGCGCAGCGAACGAAGCAGTCCTTCGCTAAAGGGTAAATCAAAAATATTTTTCACCGAGTTAGCGCTCAATCGACCCGATGCCACGCCGTCCAGCAGCTCGTCAAAGCGTGAAACGCCGTTAACCAGTACATCGCGCACAAATACCAGATGGTTCAGGCCAAACAGATCGATATTGAGCTCATCGCTCGGGCTCAGCTGCAGAACGTCGGTGATAAACATCTTCATGCCAATCGGAATATTGCACACGCCGATAAAACGCTTGAAGCCGGTATGACGATAAACCGCTTCGGTGACCATCCCCGCCGGATTGGTAAAGTTAATGACCCAGGCATTCGGACAGACTTCCTGCACATCTTTCACAATGTCAAAAATGACCGGAATAGTGCGCAAACCTTTAAACAGTCCGCCCGCGCCGTTGGTTTCCTGGCCTAAATAGCCGTGGCTCAGCGGGATACGCTCGTCCTTCTCGCGGGCCTTGAGCTGGCCAACGCGCAGCTGGGTCGTTACGAAATCTGCGCCTTCCAGCGCCGCGCGGCGATCGAGGGTCTTGTAGACTTTCATCGGCACGCCGGCTTTTTCCACCATGCGCTGGCACAGCGCATGGATAATATCGAGCTTTTCCTGCCCTTCCGCGACGTCCACCAGCCACAGTTCGCTAATCGGCAGTTCATGATAACGCTTCAGGAACCCTTCCAGTAATTCCGGGGTATAGCTGCTGCCGCCGCCGATAGTCACTACCTTCAATTTCTGGCTCATCTTTTTCTCCCTTGCGGATAACGCGTATGCGACACCCGCTCTCCGTGTAAATACGGACAGTTAATTTGAATATTTAGACCGCGCGGACTATTCCGCGCCCGGTTAATTAATACTGGTGAGGTGTTTCCGATAGCTGCTGGGGGTAAAAGAAGTCAGCTTCTTGAATGTTTTAATAAACAAACTTGGGCTACTGTACCCCGACTCATAGGCAATATCGGTCACCGAGTAGTTGGTTATCTCTAACTGTTTTTTAGCGAAGTTGATGCGAATATCGTTAATCATCTGCATCGGCGTTTTGGCGTAATAACGCTGGGTTGCCCGAGTTAAGTACTCCTGGGTTTTCCCGGAAAGTTCAACCATATTCTCCAGCGCCCCCTCGCCAAACTTAAGCTTATCGTGCATCCCCTCCACGGTATTTTTCAGCCATTGCGGAATGACGTCTTCCGCAGGCTCTTCACGATAATGTCGGAGCCGATTCAGAGTATAAAAGGAGACCAGCTCGATAAATTCGTCAAATTCAGTTTCGCGAAAATTCAGTGATGCAATAACCGACTCAATATAACTGAGAAAAGTACTTTTAACGGCATAGACCTGAGAAGCAACCAGACCAAACGGCAGCAGCGGCAGATAGTGTTTTTCAAAGAAACTTTTGCTGATACCAACGTTCAGAATGCGCGTCGCGCCAAATTCATAAAAGCTTTGGTGGTGCGACCCCATTGGGATAAAAACGAAATCCCCGCGCTCCAGCAGCACCCGCTTGCCATTAATAACCTGATAATAGCGCCCGGTTAAAACGATGGTGTACTCGTAATAATCATGCTGGTGAAGTCCGCTTACGCTCTCCGTTTTGTTATAGATGACCACATGAAAGTTTTTGCCGTTAAAGAGTTGTTGCTCCCGGGCGGTACTGATTTCAGTGGTCATCATCTTTGGTTGCCTCATCGTGTCGATGACCTATTGTACCTTCTCGTGCAGCTCAATCAATTCGGCAACCAGCTCACGTGCCAGCATTGAGGTCATCAGATGATCCTGCGCATGCACCAGCACCAGGCTCACCTTCATTTTGCCTTCTCCCTCATCGCTCTCAATCAGCTGGGTCTGCACCAGATGCGCTTCGCTCAGCGCCATGCGCGACTGTTCCATCATGGTTTTAGCCGCCGCAAAATCTCCCTGCTTTGCCTGCTTCAGCGCGGCATAAGCCAGACTACGCGCTTGTCCGGAGTTGATAATCAGCCCCATCACCACCTCTTCGAGGTCGTTTACCGCGGTCTCTTCTGCTGCGATGTTATCCAGATCAAACATAATGACTCCCTTAATTTGCCAGACGGTACGGGAAACTTCCCGTACCGCTCGATATTAGAATTTCAGTGCGTTAGCGATATCTTCTTCGCTCTCTTCCTGCTCAATCACGCCCTGCGCTTTGTTGGAAATAACCACAAACGGCAGGTAGACCAGGGTCGATACGGCAAGGTTGAACAGGGCCAGCAGCAGAGCTGCGACGCTACCGTTAGTGTTAAAGAAGGCGCCTAAACCGGTCGGCATAGTCCACGGCGCGATGTTGGTAATTGGCGGGATGATGCCCAGGGTATACGCCGTCATGGTGATGGCCGCCAGCAGAGGCTGAATCAGAATGAACGGAATAAACATCACCGGGTTCATGATAATCGGCAGACCGAACAGGATAGGCTCGTTAATCTGGAAGATGCCGGACGGCAGCGCCAGTTTCGCCACCTGACGATGATCCTCGCGGCGGGAAGCGATAAAGATGGCGATGATCAAGCCCAGCGTCGCGCCGGTACCGCCGAGGAAAATGTAGGAATCAAGCATCGGCTTGGCCCACATATGGAAGCTCTTACCCGCCGCCAGCGCGGCTTCAACGGAGCCGTACTGCTGATAGGTTGCGATGTTTTCCAGCGCCCATGGCGTCATAATGCCGCTATCGAGCGCCGACAGCGCCAGCGACCCGTGTACGCCGAAGAACCACAGCAGCGAGGTGAAAATAACGTATGCCCAGCCTACCACGGCACCCATTGAGGCCAGCGGCGTGGAGATAGTGTCCATGATGATCTGGTGGAAGTTCGTTCCCCAGTGGGTCAGCGCCCAGGAGATAATCCCCATAATAGACAGGATAATAAAGGCCGGGATAACCGCTGAGAATGAACGGGAGACCGAAGCCGGCACGCTGGACGGCAGCGTAATCACCCAGTTGCGATGAACGATAAAGGTGAACATCTCGGCAACGACCAGACCGATTACGATACCAGAAATAATGTTGGCACCGCCTAACCAATTCGCGCCAACGGCGTAGGCTTCCCCGACGCTATAAGGCGTAACGGTCATAAATGCCGCAACCGCCAGCAACCCGGCCGCCATTGGGTCAACTTTACGCTCTTCAGCTAAAGCCGAACCAATAAAGAAAGGCGCCATCAGCGACATAATACCTAGCGTACCGTTATAAACGTTGCCGCCGATAGCTTTAAAACCGTTCAGTGTTTCGATTGTCGAGGCATCCAGACGGATGCCCATTGAATAAAAGAATGAACCGTCGCCAAAGCTCAAAAATACGTTATTAATTAAAACAAACATGGCCCCGGCTAACGTCAATGGCATTAACTTAATAAAGCCGTTTTTAATTGCATTGACGTGAGGTTGCCTTCCTATTCTGACCGCAAACGGAAGGAGTACCTTTTCAAGCGAATCAATCACTTTACTCATAATAAATACCCTTTAAGGCCGCAATGTAATTATTGCGGCAATGATAGATGAAATTACTCTTTGACGGGAAAATAAACTCGGGGTATTTCGGACAGCAAATAGTTAAAACACACCCTCACGAAATTTTAACCATTGCCATCCGAAATATGTCGAGTTTTAAAATATAAATTATTGCGCAGCAGCTTTCTTAATGGCCGCAACGGCCGCTTTCAGAACACCTAAACCATCGATCTTACCGTACAGCACGGAATCAATAACTTCTACGGGTTTATTTGGTAGTAAACGTTGAATGTCCGGCAGCATATAGGAAATCTGTGGGCCTAATAATACGACATCAGCATCAGGTCCTTTTTCACCGGCCAGAGTCTCGGGAAATGCTTCAATAATAACCGGCACTTCATACTTCTCGGCCTGAGCACGCATTTTCGAGACCAGCAGTGATGTAGACATCCCAGCAGAACAGAACAGGTAGATATGTTTCTTTTCCATGAACGCTTCCTCAATTTGTGTGACCGGGTCTCCTGAGCGCATCGTTGATGCCGGAGAGGCGGTAAGAGATGTTTCTTTGAATTAGTATTGTTTATGCATTGAGTATACGGCATCGTTCATCGGCAGGATAATTCCTCCTTGAACAGAATTGTCTCTCATTGACCTCGCGTTTTGACTGCCCTCACATTTCCCTCAAATAATTCGCGCAATTAAATAAGCATCAGCGCTCATAAAAAAGCCCGACCAATGGTCGGGCTTTCGTAGGAATCAGCACTATGGCGGGATGTTACTTACTGTTGCGCGGGTCGGTATCGTATTCAGCGCAGGTCTGATAACCAGAATTCATCACACGGCCGGTTTCATCCAGCGCGACGAAGTAGGTTTCAATTTTACCATCGCGTTGACCCAGGATGTATGTCTGACAGGTACCGCGTGCGTGGATCATCGTCACTTCTGATGAAGGTTTACCAGCAATTTGCGCAACCTGCGCGCGGGTCATGCCTTTTTTAACGTCTTTAACCACCGGCTGGGTGAACTGATCTTTAGTACGGTCATAGGCCGTACACCCTGCCAGCATGGTTAATACAGCTGCTGCGCCCAGAAATCCTGCAAAATGCTTGTTCATATTCCATCCTCTTTTTTTTGGCGTGTAAATAAGCCTGGAATAAATATCGTTATTTTTCAAGCCGAAGGTGGAAATGAAGCGAAATTAAGATCTTTCCAATAATAAAGCCCGTTCCGTTGAGGTTGCCTGCTTTTGCTACACTCAAAATTGTGATCCTTGTCGTTTTACCGTCAAAGAGGTAGGTTAAACCTCTGCTGATTGCCATACAGATTCACTTTCCGGAGGGCGCGATGACGCTACAACAAGAGATTATTCAGGCGCTGGGCGCTAAACCCCAGATCGATGTCGAAGCCGAAATACGCTGCAGCGTAGACTTTTTGAAGTCCTATCTGCAGAAATACCCTTTTATTAAATCACTGGTCCTCGGCATCAGCGGCGGCCAGGACTCCACGCTTGCCGGTAAGCTCTGCCAGCAGGCAATCAATGAGCTACGCGCCGAAACCGGTGACGACAGCCTGCAGTTTATCGCCGTTCGCTTGCCGTACGGCGTGCAGGCGGACGAGCAGGACTGTCAGGACGCCATCGCTTTTATTCAGCCGGACCGTGTATTAACGGTCAATATTAAGGGCGCCGTGCTGGCCAGTGAACAGGCGCTGCGCGAAGCCGGCATTGAGCTTAGCGACTTTGTTCGCGGCAACGAAAAAGCCCGCGAACGCATGAAAGCGCAGTACAGCATCGCCGGGATGACCCACGGCGTGGTGGTAGGTACCGATCATGCTGCGGAGGCTATTACTGGTTTTTTCACTAAATACGGCGACGGCGGCACGGACATCAACCCTCTTTTCCGCCTCAACAAACGTCAGGGCAAACAGCTTTTGGCCCATCTGGGGTGTCCGGAGCACCTGTATAAAAAACTGCCGACCGCCGATCTTGAGGACGACCGCCCCTCCCTGCCGGACGAAGTGGCGCTGGGCGTGACCTACGAGAACATCGACGACTATCTGGAAGGTAAAACGCTGGACGAGAAAGTCGCGAAAACGATCGAAGGCTGGTATCTGAAAACCGAGCACAAACGCCGCCCGCCAATCACCGTCTTCGACGACTTCTGGAAAAAATAACCCATCCCTCCCTCGCCCCGACTCCGGTTGGGGTGATTTATTGTCCTTTTCGCTCCGCCCTTCCCCTGCTATACTGGATAAATAAACAGCACCAGGAGCAATAGTGGCAAGAAGGCAATCCGCCCCGCGTCTCGAATTTGAAGCGGCGGCAATCTATGAGTATCCCGAACATCTGCGTCCGTGGCTTGAGGCTCTGCCCAGGCAGCCGGGGGTATATCTGTTTCACGGCGAAAGCGATACCCTTCCGCTCTATATCGGCAAAAGCGTTAATATCCGCAGCCGGGTGTTATCGCATCTGCGCACCCCCGACGAAGCGGCTATGCTGCGCCAGTCACGACGCATCACCTGGCAACGGACGGCGGGCGAGCTCGGCGCACTCCTGTTAGAAGCGCAGCTCATTAAGGAACAGCAGCCTCTGTTTAATAAACGTCTGCGGCAAAACCGGCAGCTGTGCTCATTGCGCCTGGCTGACGCCCGACCGCAGGTGGTTTACGCCAGCGAGCTGGATTTCTCGCGACAAAGCGATCTCTATGGCCTTTTTGCCAATCGCCGCGCCGCGCTGCAGGCGCTGCAAAAAATTGCCGACGAGCATCGCCTTTGTTATGGATTAATGGGACTCGAGCCGCTCAACCGCGGGCGCGCCTGCTTTCGTTCGGCGCTGGGCCGCTGCGCGGGAGCCTGCTGCGGGAAGGAGAGCGTTGAAGCGCACCAGCAGCGTTTGGTGGAAAATATGCAAAAAATGCAGCTGGTATGCTGGCCATGGGCCGGGGCGATCGCGCTGGAAGAGCGCAGCGAGGATATGACGCAGTACCATATTATTCAAAACTGGCTATGGCTGGGCGCCGTAGAATCCCTGTCGCAGGCCTCATCGCTCACGCGCCTGGCGGCAAAATTTGACCATGATGGTTATAAAATACTGTGTAAACCGCTGCTTAGCGGCCGCTATAAGCTGCATCCGCTGTAAAACTGACCGTGGGCCACCTCTGTCCTGACGAACAGATCATATCGCATTCCCTGGTGATATGGCCTTGCCCGGTTTAAAAACTGCTGCCATACGCGTTTCCCGTCAGTCCGGTAAGACCTGCCGGGAAACGCACGATGCCGGCATAAGATCCCGCAGTAGGTTATCGGGGCGTCTCCCTTAATTACCAGCCTCCTCCACCGCCTCCGCCTGAGCCGCCGCCGGATGAACCGCCACCGGAAGAGCCGGAACCGCTATAGCCTGAACCCGATGATGAACCGCCCCCTGAACCGCTGGTCGGCGAGGATATAGAGGAGGTTCGACAGGACTCGCTGAAATGATGCACGCTTTCCCAGCCGGCACCGGCAAACGCTTCCGACAGAGCGCCAGTACTACTCAGATAGTGGGCAAAGGTGTTCGCCCAGGTTTTCCCCACGCCAAGCGCCAACGCTACGGGCAGTAGTTCTTCAAAATGGGAGATCATCTGCGCAGGCGGGTAAATAATCTGATAGCGGTTCTTTTCAGCGGTGCCAAGATACAGCTTCAGCCCTTTGGCGACGGCCAGCTCATCCAACCCGCGCTGCGTATAACGAGGCGTTTTCCAGCCAACAAAAACGCACAGGGCGAACGCCATCAGCAGCGCGCCAATATATCCGGCGGGAAGTTGGGTTATGGGCAACATTCCCAACAGAAAATTGCTTCCGCCGAGCATCGCTAAAATACCAAAAGAGGCACAAAACAGTACCGGGGCGGGGCCCCAGTCGCGCCACATCTCCCGAGGATGACAAAGAAACCGCAAGAAAAAAGCCAGCAGCGAACCGCCGATCAGCATAAAAACTGCGGCCGGTATCGTCAGCAGCGCGGCCTCCGCATTAACCCAAAGACCGCACGCTACCGGAACAAGCAGCGCAATGTAGATGCAGCGCCGCAGCGGTTGCCCCCATTTACGAAAGAGTTTAGCCCGCTGTTCTTCACAACGCGTCTCCTGACGTTTACGCGCACTCTGCACTGACCGCTGATGGGCCTTACTAAGATCGATATTTTTCTGTTTGCCTTTAAATAGGGTGCTTAATAGCTGGAGATCGTCTCTGTTTAACCGTCTGTTTCCCTCAACGGGGAGGCGGGTCAGCCGTTGTTTGATGCCGGAATTTAATCGCCACGGGCTGCGGGATGGATTTTTGTCGCTCGTCAGCGTCATCCCGCGTTTCGCGACCAGCGCTAATAAATCGCTGCTAAAAGCCACATCGTCATATTTACGCCGGGTAATAAAACGCAGGTGGCCTGGCGACATGGAGGCAGGCAGCGAAAAGAGCGGCACAACAGGCGGCATTCTCAACCCGGCCTGGGTGACGTTTTTCCGCCACCAGAGCAGATAATAAACGAGCATGAACAACAGCGGCAGCCATATCACCCAGGTTTTCAGGTTGGGGAAAAGTAAATGCACCAGCGGCGAAGCGGCCTCCGGCGCCGGAGCGCGGGCAAGTATCTCCCGCGGCCAGGTATAAACAACCGTCAGCCCCTCCCCCTTTGCCAGCGGACGCAGAGTGCGCACGCTACCGTCGGGCAGAATCGTTGCGTTGTGCTCTTTCGCGCCTGCGATCCCTGTATAAACATCAATTGAGCGCTGCCTGGCATCTTTGGCGTCAGCGTTGAGATTTGCGGCGCTATCCGGTAGCGTCAGGCTAAAGCTGGCCTTGCTAATTGGCCAGGCCCAGCCATTGCCCGTCACGTTCCAGTACAGTTCATCCCACTGGGGAAATCGGCTGAAATGGTTGCTGATTTGATAGCGAATCCGATAGTGATAGATCCCTGGTTTTAATATCTTTTCGCCGCTGCCGATACGTACCGTCAGGCTTTTTGCTGTCTCATCAAGGCTAAATGGCTCAGAGATGCCATCGCGCGACACCGATTCGATCGTATAGTCAACACGGAAGATTTTGCCATCCTGGCGGTTCCACGTGAGGGGAAGCGTGCGCAAAATCCCTCGCCGAATCTCCTTCCCCAGGGCAAGTACCTTAATATTCTCCTCAATCGCCATGCTGCCGTTCGGGCTAAAGCGCGCCCGGGAATCAAAAGAGAGGATATGTTCATACGCCGGAATAGCGCCAGCGGGGAGTTGAGAAGCATCTCTAATAATAATCGGGTTGTTTGCGGAGAATGCTGCGCTGGCAGGCAGCAGCAACAACAATACGAACGCGCGCACTACCCGCAGAGTTATACAGAGCATTTAATCACTCCATCCGTGGAGATTTAGCTTCTTCCGGTGAGTCCAGTTCAAAGAAAGCTTCTGCTCTAAATTTAAATAGTCGCGCCAGCAGCAGGCTGGGGAAAGACTCGACCAGAATATTCAAATCGCGCACCGTACCGTTGAAGTAACGGCGAGCCATCTGCAGCTGCTCTTCTATTTCATTAAGCGATTGCTGTAATGAGAGGAAGTTGTCGCTAGCTTTGAGTTCCGGCCAGGCTTCGCCGAGCGCGAAAATACGTCCCAGCGTAGCGGAATAGTGGCGTTCGCTGTCGGCTATCTGTTTGGTGCTGCCGACCCGTACGCTACGCTGGCGGCCCAGCTCTTCCAGCAATTCCTTTTCGTGCTGTGCGTAGCGTTTCACCAGACTCAGTAGATTGGGCGCCAGATCGTGGCGGCGCTTAAGCTGCACAGCGACGCCGCTCCAGGCCTCGTCTTTGAAACGACGCAGTGAGATAAAGCGGTTATAGGTCATGATAACCCAGACGAGGACGACAACGAGGACGGCGAGGCCGATATACATTTCCATATGCAAAATCCGAAGCGATAGCGGGCAGCAGAGTCAGGGTGACTGCGCCCATGATAACGGTTGAGGCCTCATCCTCGCATATTCGCCCCTGTCGGGTAAATCAGGTTTCACCGGCGTTTTGCCGTTGCCCCGCCGCAGATGCAGATAAAAAAACCGCCGGCCCTGCCCAAAGCCTGTTGGCATTCTTGGGCAAGACCGGCGGTCTTAAGTCAGCGCGCTGAATTATTCAGCTGGTGCAGGCATTTTACCTTCCGGCGCTTTACGATCTGTCAGATGCTTCTCAAAATTAGCATTGAACTGTTTTTTCTGTTCCGGGGTCAGAATGTTGTAAATCTTGTTCTGAGTTTCCAGTCGAGCCAGCGCCATTTCTTTATGCTGGGCTTCCATTTTATCAATCTGCGCTTCCGCTTTTGCCTTATCGAAGGTATCGCTGGCAACCAGTTCATGCATCGCGCGGCGCTCATCCAGGGACGGACGCTTCATATTGTCGCGCTGGCTCTTCATGATGTCGCGAATTTGCGTTTTCTGCGCGTCGGTCAGGTTCAGACCTTTAAACATCATTTCATGTGGGCCCGCCGGGCCGCGCTTATGATGCATCATCGGCGCGGTCTCGCCTGAGGTTGCCGTAGTATCAGCCGCGTGAGCCAGGTTAGCCGCGCCAAGAGCCAGAGTAGAGGCAACAAACAGAGCTGTAATCTTTTTCATCATTCAATCCTTACTTTGCGTTATTCTTACGGCGCGTTGCCGTGTTGACGAGATTAACTTTACGACGTTTATCGTCAATTAGTCAGAGCAAGCGTAAAACATTGAAAGTATAAAAAACTGTTTCTGACCAATTATGGAGAAAATAAGGATTATGGGGAGATAATTGCAAGAAAAAATAATTAACAGGCTGTTTTATCGAGAAATTATGAAGACTATAAACCAGCGCAGATTAAAAACAAAGCATTTATCCAGGAATAATCCGCAATCAGCCGATAGCGCACAAAAAATTAAGATCTAAAGGAAAAAACAGCCGGCAAAATAAATGCCATCGCCCACCGGGGCGACAGCATATTCAGAAGCGTTCGAGCATCAGCCCGGCTCGCTGGCCAAAAGCTACGGCGGGGTTGGGAAACAGCACATATTCTGGCTCCTTAACCGCGACATAGCGGGTTTCGCCATCTTCAGCCAGCAGCGTCCCGGCAGAAAAGGGGGTGAAGTTTAGCGTCTGCGCCGACATATGCAGCTGAAATTTGTCGCTGCTGCGGGTAATTTGCTGCACCACTCTGTAGCGCAGCGGCGAATCACCGGCAGCCAACGCCCTCTCGCCGGCCAGCAGACGCGCCAGCGCGCGCTGCGTCGCGGCAAACAGGCTGAGATCGTTGTCGCCAAAAGGAAGCGCTTTTCCCAGCTCCAACGTGCAGGAGAGCGCGCCGAAACGTTCGCTACTGAAATGGGTAAAGGTGCCGCCCGGCTGCTGATGAAAGACCAGCGCTTCCAGGCCAGCCGCCCCCAACCAGCCCAGGAATGCTTCATTCCACGGCTTATCGCGCGCTGGCAGGACGCCAAAGCGCGTATGCAGCGATCCGCGAATAGCGGTATGTAAATCCAGGTGCCAGCGCTCACCGCTACCCGGCGCATAAAAGCGCGCCAGCGCATGCTCCACTTGCCGGGCGCGAGCGGTTTCATCGCTGACGCTGAAAGCCCGCCAGCGCTCACCAAACATTCGATTAATATCGCTGTGCAGATAGCGTTTATTGGCCCTCAGCGCCGAAGGATTGCCGAAGACCACCAGCAACCGCCAGCGTAACGGCAACTCCCCGCAGAACAACTGACGCAGCAGTAAATCCGTGATTTCGACCGGCGCGGTTTCGTTACCGTGGATCCCGGCGGACAATACCAGCGAGCGCTCGCAGGGCTCATGGGGAATGAGCTGCAGTATACCGCAGTCAATCCAGTGCCAGCGGAAGTGCGCCGTTTGGCCATGAAAATGGTGGGGCAAACGCCCAGCCAGCGTTAATGCCAGAAAGTCGTCCACGACATCTCCTTATTGCTGAAACGGATATACGGAGCCGAGGCGCAGGATTTGCGTCAGGCGGTCGAGCGCTTCGCGACCTTCGCGCAGCAGCTGCGGATCCGCAAGGTCGGCCTGGGTCAGGCGATCGCGATAGTAGCGGTCTACCCAATCATTCAAAGTGGCGAACAGCGCGTCGTCGATCATGACCGCCGGATTCACCGCTCGTCGCTCGTTCTCAGTCAGCACCACCCGAAGACGCAGGCAGGCCGGGCCGCCGCCGTTGGCCATGCTCTCGCGCAGGTCGTAAACCTGAAGCTCATCAATCGGGTTATCGCCCTCCACCAGTCGGTTCAGATAACGCCAGACGCCCGGATGCTCCTGCGCTTCCAGCGGCAGAATCAGCCGCATTCCGCCCTCGCGTTTGCTCAGCAGCTGGCTGTTGAACAGATAGGTCGCCACCGCCTCTTCTACCGATACCTGACCCGTCGGCACCACAAGCGGCGTAAAACCAGCAACCCGCTCCGTCAGCTGCTGCAGGAGCTGCGGCTGATCGACAAACGCCTGCTCATGACAAAACAGTACCTGCTGATTGCTTACCGCAATCACATCGTTATGAAATACGCCCTTATCAATCACCGCCGGGTTTTGACGGGCGAAAATCACGTGCCGGGGGTTGACCTGGTTGAGGCGGGCAACGGCCTGGCTGGCCTCCAGCGTCTGCCGCGCCGGGTAGCGCTGCGGGCTCTCTTCCCCACCCTGCTGACGACCGTAAATAAACAGCTGCACGCCAGGGGCGCCGTAGTCGCCGCCGAGACGGTTATGGTTTGCCGCCCCTTCATCACCGAACAGCGAGGCCTGGGGCAGCGCGCCGTGTACGGCAAACCGCTGCTCATCGGGAAAAATCGCCTTCAGCAAAGCCTCGGTGGTAGGCGCTTCGCTGGCACGGTGGAATTTATCATTGAGGTTGGCGACGGTCAGATGCACCCGGCCGTCCAGCGAATCCGCCGATGGCGAGACCGTAGCGGCGTTGGCCACCCACATTGATGAGGCTGAACTGGCCGCCGAGAGGAGCTCCGGCGCCTGACGCGACGCTTTTTCCAGCACCTGCTCATCGCTACCGCTAAAGCCAATCTGGCGCAACAGGGGGATGTTTGGCCGCTCCTGCGGCGGGATGATCCCCTGCGGATAGCCCGCATCCGCCAGGGCTTTCATTTTTTTCAGCCCCTGCTTTGCCGCCAGCTGCGGATTTGACACCCGATAGCGGTGTTTGGTCGAAGCCTCGTTGCCGAAAGATAATCCCGCATAGTGATGGGTCAGGCCCGGCAGCCCGTCAAAGTTCACTTCCCAGGCGTTCATTGTGAGTTCTCCTGGCCAAAATCCAGACCCGGGCTGAGCGCGACCGGGAGCGACAGCTCCGGCGATTCCAGGCTGGCCATCGGCCAGGCGCAATAATCCGCGGCGTACCAGGCCCCCGGCCGATGGTTACCGGAAGCGCCGGTCCCGCCAAACGGCGCGGTGCTGGCGGCGCCGGTGAGCGGTTTATTCCAGTTCACGATACCGGCGCGCGCCTCCAGCAGCAGCTGGTCGAACTTCTCGCGTTCGGCGGAGATCAGCCCACAGGAAAGCCCGAAGCGGGTCGCGTTAGCAAGCGCAATCGCCTCATCGAAATGGTCGTAACGCCAGACGCAGAGCAGTGGGCCAAAAACCTCTTCATCGGCCACCTGCGCGACCTCGCTCATGTCGATAATACCCGGCGTCAGCAGCGACGTTTCGGCCTGTAGCAGACGCGGCTCCAGCAGCGTTTGGCCGCCGTTGGAGACGTGTGTCAGCCAGGCCTGATGCACTTTCTGCGCCGCCTGCGCTGAAATCAGTCCCCCGAGGAAAGGCTGCGGCTCTGCATCCCAGGCGTCAGGAATAAGTTTTTGTGACACTGTCACCAGACGGCGAAGAAACGCATCGCCAGCTTCACCGCGCTTCACCAACAGCCGACGCGCGCAGGTACAGCGCTGGCCTGCAGTAATAAATGCCGACTGAATGGTGAGATGAACGGCGGCATCGATATCCTCCGGCTCATCGACGATCAGCGGATTGTTGCCGCCCATCTCAAGAGCGAGTATTTTTTCCGGCTGGCCGGCAAGCTGGCGATGGAGCTGAAAGCCGGTGGCAGAGCTGCCGGTAAACAGCAGACCGTCGATATCTGACTGACCGCTCAGCGCTTCGCCGGTCTCGCGACCGCCCTGAAGCAGGTTAAGCACCCCGGGCGGCAGGCCGGCTTCTGCCCAAAGCCTTACCACCGCTTCGCCGCTCTGTGGGGTCAGCTCGCTGGGTTTGAACACCACGGTATTGCCCGCCAGCAGCGCCGGAACAATATGTCCGTTTGGTAAATGTCCGGGAAAATTGTAGGGACCAAACACCGCCAGTACGCCGTGCGGCCGGTGACGCAGAGTGGCTGCGCCGTCGGCCAGTGCGGTTTGCGCTTCCCCCGTACGACTATGGTAAGCGTTTACTGAAATCGCGATTTTGTTGATCATCGCGGTGATTTCCGTCGCCGCTTCCCAGCGCGGTTTGCCGGTCTCCTGAGCAATAATGGCGGTTAATTCAGCTTTGTTCGCGTCAAGTAAAGCAGCAAACTTTTCTGCTATCGCTTTGCGGGCGGCAAACGGCTGGCGCGCCCACGCGGGGAATGCCCGCCGCGCCGCGCTGACCGCCAGCGCAACCTGCTCAGCATCGGCATCCTGTCCCTGCCACAGTAGCGCCTGACTTACCGGGTTATGTTTTTGTCGGGCCGGGCCGCGACCGCTTTGCCAGTCGCCATTGATCCATAAACTCATGATTTTTTCTCCTCAGGGCACAGGCGAACCAGGCGAATTTGTTCACCGGAATGGCATTTCAGGGCATCCAGCTCACGCGCGCTTAGCACCAGGCGGTCGCTATCCGGGTCCGCGTGAACGAGCATGGCGCGAAAGTGATGGTACTGTTCATTGGCGATCAGGCATGGCGGCCACTCTCCCGCCTCGGGTTCGCCTTCAACGACGGTAACCAGCCGACTTTTGCGGATGGCCCGCACCCGGTCAATTTCGCATTCCAGCGTCGGACCGCCGTCGAAAATATCGACGTAGTTGAGATAGCGGAATCCCTCTTTTTCCAGCACCGCGCGGGCCGGGGCGGTTTGCGGATGAACCTCGCCGATAACCGCCCGCGCTTCATCGCTTAAGAAGTCGATATATAGCGGGTGCTTCGGCATCAGCGCGGCGATAAACGCTTTTTGCCCGGTGCCGCACAGATAGTCGGCGCGGGAAAACTCCATCGCGAAGAAGCGTTTCCCGAGACTCTCCCAGAACGGCGAGTAGCCGTGCTCATCAATTACGCCGCGCATTTCCGCCACGACCTTATCGTTGAAGCGTTCACGAAAGGCGGCCATAAACAGAAAACGCGACTTCGACAGCAGATAGCCGTTGCCCTCTTTTCGCCATTTTGGATCAAGGAACAGAGTACACAGTTCGCTGCTGCCGGTATGGTCGTTACTGAGAAACAGCGTCGGCAGGGCGTTATAGACGTTTAGCTCTTTCGATGCGTGGACCTGCGTACCGACGCGATAGTTGTACCAGGGGTCGTTAAGCCCTACGGCCACCTCAATGGCGCAAATTCCCGCCACCGCGCCGCTGGTGCAGTCCTCCAGAACGAACACATACCCCTGTTCGCTTTTCGGCAGCTCGCCGCGCCAGGTCATCTGTGAACGTTCAATGCGCGCGGCCAGCGTGGCCTCATCGGCCGGCAGCGATGTCAGACCGCCGCCGGTTTCGCCTGCCAGCGTCATTAACCCCGGCAGGTCACCTTTTTCGACTGGACGGATCACCATCATGATGAGACCCCCGAGAGAAAGCGTTTGCAGGCCAGCTCGAAGCGATCCAGGCCGCTATTGACTTCGTCTTCGCTGATAATCAGTGCCGGTGCGAAGCGCAACACGTTGGCGCCGGCAATCAGCATCATTAGCCCTTCCTCCGCCGCCAGGTTGCTGATGTTTTTCGCCTTGCCGGCATATTCATCTTTCAGCACGCAGCCAATAAGCAGCCCCAGACCGCGAACCTCTTTAAACAGGCCGTACCGGGCGTTGATGGCGTTGAGCCGTTCGCTAAACCACTGATGGCGCTGCTTAACGCCGTTGAGAACCTCACGCGTGTTGACGATGGCAAAGACTTCCCCCGCCACCGCGCAGGCCAGCGGGTTGCCGCCGTAGGTGGTGCCATGAGTACCCACGGTCATTACGCTGGCGCAGCGTTCCGTTGCCAGCAGCGCGCCGATCGGGAAACCGCCGCCCAGCGCTTTCGCGGTGGAAAGCACGTCCGGCGTCACGCCATAGTGCATATAGGCGTACAGCTCCCCGGTACGGCCGACGCCGGTCTGGACTTCATCGAAAATCAGCAGCGCATTGTGCGCATCGCACAGCTCACGCAGGCCGCGCAGGAATTCCACATCCGCTGGTACGACGCCGCCTTCCCCCTGCATCGGTTCAACGATCACTGCGCAGGTATTGTCGTCGATCAGCGCCTTTGCCGAGTCGAGGTCGTTAAAGATAGCGTGCTGAATCTGCGGCGGCAGCGGCGCAAAATCCTGTGAATAGGCCGGCTGACCGCCCGCAGAAACGGTAAACAGCGTGCGGCCATGGAAGGCATTCTTGAATGCCACGATGCCGCTTTTCTCACTGCCGAAACGATCGTGGGCATATTTGCGCGCCAGTTTTAGCGCCGCTTCGTTGGCTTCAGCCCCCGAGTTACAGAAAAAGACCCGGTCGGCAAAAGTGGCGTCAATGAGCTGCTTAGCCAGACGTAGTACCGGCTCATTGGTATAGCCGTTGCCGGTATGCCAGAATTTCTCCGCCTGTTCGGTCAGAGCCTTAACCAGCTGCGGGTGCGCATGGCCGAGGGCATTAACCGCAATGCCGCCGGCAAAATCGATATACTCCTTCCCCTGCTGATCCCACAGGCGTGACCCTTCGCCGCGTACCGGAATAAAAGCCGCTGGCGCGTATACAGGCATCATCCATTCATCAAAGTTGCTACGCGTAATTGACTGAGACATATCGACCTCTTCCGGTAAACAAAAAGTTTAAATAATGTTAATGAATATGGTTATTACGCTGTAAATGTAGATTGCACGGTTCGTGCCAGCCAGAGGTAAAAATGCATAAATCGAGGTCGTCAACGAAATATCAATAAGTTACGAAAGACCGCTATTCACATAAAATGCATAAAAAGTGAATAAAAACACTAAAAGAGGCTTTAGCAGTGGAATAAAAAGAAAGATTATGCAGGGGTAAGATATAATTCTGTAATTGTGATCCTTGACGAAATTTATCGGCAATAATCGCCCTTTTTTGGCGCAGCGCGTTCCAGAATGGTGCACACTTTGTGCAAACAGGCTACCAACCGCTGCAATCGGCAGAATAAAGCGCCTTTGCGCAGCCAGCCCGGCGAATTTCTGCTACCATCCCTGCACTATTCACCTTGCACAGTGGCAGCGACTATGAAATTTGTCTCTTTTAATATCAACGGCCTGCGTGCCCGCCCGCATCAGCTGGCCGCCATCATCGACAAACACCAGCCCGACGTCATCGGCCTCCAGGAAACCAAGGTTCACGATGATATGTTTCCCCTCGAAGAGGTCGCGAAGCTAGGCTATAACGTCTTTTATCACGGGCAGAAAGGCCATTACGGCGTCGCGCTGCTGACCAAAGAGACGCCGATCTCGGTGCGCCGCGGCTTCCCCAACGATGGTGAAGAGGCCCAGCGCCGCATTATCATGGCGGAAATCCCGTCTCCGTTTGGCAACGTGACGGTAATCAACGGCTATTTTCCGCAGGGCGAAAGCCGGGATCATGAAACCAAATTCCCGGCGAAAGCGGCCTTTTATCAGAATCTGCAGAACTACCTTGATACCGAACTGAATAAAGAGAATCCGGTGCTGATTATGGGCGATATGAACATCAGCCCTACCGATCTTGATATCGGCATCGGCGAAGAGAATCGCAAGCGCTGGCTGCGTACCGGCAAATGTTCATTCCTGCCGGAAGAGCGCGAATGGATGGAGCGCCTTCTGGGCTGGGGCCTGGTGGATACGTACCGCCATGCGAACCCGCAGGACAACGAACATTTCTCATGGTTCGACTATCGCTCTAAGGGCTTTGACGATAACCGCGGGCTGCGTATCGACCTGCTGCTGGCCAGCCACCCGCTGGCGCAGCGCTGTATCGAGACCGGCATCGACTATGAAATTCGCGGCATGGAAAAACCCTCCGATCATGCCCCGGTATGGGCCACCTTTAAAGTCTGATGATGCCCTCTGTCAGGCTCTCCCGCCCGGAGAGCCTGAGCCATATCAAAAAAGCCGCCGTAATAGATTGTGAACGCCGGCAAACTATTATACTGTCGCGCGCACTTTTGACCGCCCGCGTAAGACAGGAGAACCCAATGCAAAAGAAGCCGTCATAAAGCAGAGTATAAGCTGCTTTCTGTTGTGGTCATCCTGAGCATTTTCGCCTGTATTATCCAGCAGTCGGGTTTTGCCGAGCTGGTCACTCATTTCCACCATCTGCGCGAAATTATCCGCCAAAGCGGTGGCTTCGGGTATGCGCTCTATATCTTGCTGTTTATTATCGCTACCCTGTTTTTGATTCCGGGCAGTGCGCTGGTCATTGCCGGCGGTGTACTTTTTGGCCCGCTGACGGGAACCTTGCTATCGCTGCTGGCGGCGACGGTCGCCTCCTCCCTGTCGTTCCTGCTCGCCCGTTGGCTGGGCCGCGAGCTGCTGCTTAAATACTTCGGAGAGACGGCGATATTCCAGGCAATTGAAAGAGGCATTGAGCGTAGCGGCTGCGATTTTTTAATTCTGACCCGGTTAGTCCCGCTGTTTCCCTATAATATTCAGAATTACGCCTATGGCCTCACGGCTATTTCATTCTGGTCGTTTACCTTTATTTCCGCCATAACCACCTTGCCCGGCATATTTATTTATACGCTGATGGCCAGCGAACTTATCCGCGACGGTATCACCTCCCTTTTTGTGCTAAAGCTAACGCTTGCCGGGCTGGTGTTATTTGTCCTGATTCAGGCAGCCAAAAGATATGCCCGCTATCGGCGGATCGACACGCAACGGTGGCGAATCAACGATGAAAAATAGCCAGGCGATCTACCGGATAATCATTGGCGCTACGCTGCTGGCGGGTCTGCTGGCATGGTGGCTGATCCCCGGCGTCAATGGGTTTATGCAGCGCAGCCTCGCCGCCTTTGCCACGCTCGATCAGCTGGCTATTGAGCAGTTTATTGACTCCTGGGGGCCGCAGGCGGCCCTGGTCTCCTTTGCGCTGATGATTCTGCAGGCGATTATCGCCCCGCTTCCCGCTTTTCTCATCACCTTCGCTAACGCTTCCCTGTTCGGCGCCTTCTGGGGCGGCGCGCTATCGTGGGTGAGCGCCATGGCCGGGGCGGCGCTGTGTTTTTTCATCGCCAGAGTATTTGGCCGCGAAGCGGTGGAAAAGCTGACCGGTAAAAGCGTATTGCAGAGTATGGATGGCTTTTTTACCCGCTACGGTAAACACACCATCCTGGTTTGCCGCCTGCTGCCCTTTGTACCTTTTGATCCGGTAAGTTACGCAGCCGGACTGACCTCAATACGCTTTCGCCATTTTATGCTGGCTACCGGTCTGGGCCAGTTGCCCGCCACGATAGTCTACTCGTGGACCGGCAGCCTGCTGACGGGCGGTACATTCTGGCTGGTAACCGGTTTATCGATCCTGTTTGCGCTGGCGATCCTGGTGGTCGTCGCGAAAGCACTCTATCTTGAACAACAAAAGAGGCGTTCACGATGAGCTTACCCCCCCTGAAGTCAATTCCCCTGATTCTGCGCCCGCAGGCCTGGCTGCATCGCCGCCACTACGGCGAGGTGCTGAGCCCTATTCGCTGGTGGGGCCGCATTCCGCTGGTCTTTTATCTGGTGTCGATGTTCGTCGGTTATCTGGAACGCAAACGCTCGCCCCTCGAGCCGGTGCTGCGTTCGCTGGTCAGCGCCCGCATCGCGCAGCTGTGTTTGTGCGAGTTTTGTATTGATATCACCAGCATGAAGCTGGCGGAGCGCAGCGGCGGCAGCGATAAACTCCTGGCTGTAGCCGGATGGCGAGATAGCGCGCTATTCAGCGAACGCGAGCGGCTGGCGCTGGAGTATGCCGAAGCGGCCAGCATGACGCCTCCGGCCGTCGACGACGCGCTGCGCGATAAGCTGGCGGGACAGTTTGATGCTCAAGCGCTGACCGAACTCACGGCGCTGATCGGGTTACAAAACCTGTCAGCGCGCTTTAATTCGGCGATGGCGATCCCCGCCCAGGGGTTATGCCAGCTTCCCACCGATTCGAAACCATAAGGAGTGGTTATGCGTAGTTTGTTGGTCTTCGCTTTGCTGTTGCTTTCTCCGCTGTCCGCCAGCGCCAACTGGCAATCCACGCAACAAGAGGCTCGCGGCCAGACGGTGTGGTTTAACGCCTGGGGCGGCGATCCGGCGGTTAACCGCTATCTCGACTGGGTCAGCGAAGAGGTGAAGCGCGACTATGCCATCGACCTGCGCATCGTGCATATTGCCGATGCCGCCGACGCGGTAAAGCGCATTCAAAGCGAAGCCCGCGCCGGGCGCAGTTCAGGCGGTTCTATCGACCTGCTGTGGGTTAACGGCGAGAATTTCCACACCCTGAAAAGCGCAAATCTGCTGCAAACCCAGTGGGCGGAAACCCTGCCCAACTGGCGCTTTGTCGATACGCAAAAGCCGGTGCGCGAAGATTTCTCCATTCCTACCGACGGGGCGGAGTCGCCGTGGGGCGGCGCGCAGCTCACTTTTATCGCCCGCCGTTCGCAAACGCCCGACGCGCCCAACGATCCGCAGGCGCTGCTGGCTTTCGCCGCCGCGCACCCCGGTAGCGTTACCTATCCGCGGCCGCCGGATTTTACCGGTACCGCCTTTCTCGAACAGCTGCTGCTGACGCTGACCCCAGATCCTGACGCCCTGCGTCAGCCGCCGCAAGAGGCCAACTTCGCCGCCGCGACCGCGCCGCTGTGGCAATACCTTGACCAGCTTCACCCTCTGCTATGGCGCGAGGGCCGCGACTTCCCGGCTTCGCCCGCCCGTATGGATACCATGCTGACGAACGGTGTCCTCAGGCTGTCAATCACCTTCAACCCGCTGCACGCGCAGCAAAAAGCGGCCAGCGGCGAGCTGCCGAAAGACAGCTACGGCTTCGGTTTTAGCCAGGGGATGCTCGGCAACGTCCACTTTGTGGCGATCCCGACTAACGCCCGCGCGACGGCAGGGGCGAAAGTTGTCGCCAATTTCCTGCTCTCACCGCAGGCGCAGCTGCGCAAGGCCGACCCGGCGGTGTGGGGCGACCCCAGCGTGCTGGATCCGGCGAAGTTAACGGCAGATGAGCGCCAGTCCTTCAACGCCGTTGTGCCGCAGGATTTGCCGCCAATGCTGGGAGAACCGCACTCGGCCTGGGTAGAAGCGCTGGAGCAGGAATGGCTGCGCCACTACGGCACGCACTAAGGCTGCTGGCCTGGGCCGCCGTCGCGCTGATCTATCTCCCGCTGCTGCCGGCCGTTTCTATGATGACGCTTCCGGCGCTGCGCCTGACGCTTTGGCAGTCGCTGGTTGCCGACCCGCAGTTCTGGCAGGCGCTGGCGGCGACTCTCGTCTCAACCCTGCTCTCGGTTGGCGGCGCGCTGATCATCACGCTCTCGGTTGTTGCCGTACTCTGGCCATCAAGCGGTTGGCGCCGGCTGGCAGCCAGGCTGCCGCTGCCGCTGGCGGTACCCCATGTCGCCTTCGCTACCGCCGCCCTGCTGCTATTTGCTGAAGGCGGCTGGCTCTCTCGCCTGCTGCCCTTTTTCATTCCGCCAGTTGACCGCTACGGCATTGGCCTGGGTCTGACGATGGCGGTCAAAGAGAGCGCATTTCTGTTGTGGGTGGTTTACGGCCTGTTAGGTGAGAAACGGCTGGCGGGACAGGCAACGGTATTAAAAAGCCTCGGCTACGGCCGCTGGCAGTGCCTGAAGTGGCTTGTGCTACCCGCCCTGCTGCCAGCGCTGGCGATCGCGCTGCTGGCGACCGCCGCCTGGAGCCTTTCGGCGGTTGATGTCGCGCTGGTAATTGGGCCGGGCAACCCGCCGACGCTGGCGGTGCTGGCCTGGCAATGGTTGAGCCAGGGCGATGAACAACAGCAGGCCAAAGGGGCCCTTGCCAGCCTGGTATTACTGCTGACGCTCGTCATGATGGCGCTGCTGGCATGGGGAGCCTGGCGCGTCTGGCGGCGGCGGATCCCACCGGTTCAGGGGATCCGCCGCCCGCAGCCGCGGGCGCTCGTCGGGAAAAGCTTCGCGATTCTCCTGCCGCTGTGTGGCGTGCTCTGCGCGCTGCTGCTGGCGGCGACGGCGCAGAGTCGTGCTCCGCTCGGCGATAGTATCGGCAACAGTCTGTGGCTCGGTCTCTGCTCTGCGCTTCTCGGCGCGGTCGTTTGCCTGCTGTGGCTGGAGCTTGGCCCTTCCCGCTTCGGCGGCTGGATCTGGCTGCCGCTAATTTTACCGGCGCTGCCGCTGGTGGACGGGCAATATCAGCTGGCGCTGTATACGTGGCAGGACGGCGAGTGGCTTACCGTTTTATGGGGCCATCTGCTATGGGTGGTACCATGGATGCTGTTTATTCTGCATCCCGCGCGTCGCGCGGCCGATCCGCGCGCGGAGCTGGTTGCCCGAACCCTCGGCTGGCATCAGGGGCGTATCTTCTGGCTGGTCACCTTACCTGCCCTGACGCGTCCGCTGCTGACGGCGCTGGCGGTGGGCTTTTCGGTAAGCATTGCGCAATATCTACCGACGTTATGGCTGGGAGGCGGGCGGATCCCAACGCTGACCAGCGAAGCCGTGGCGCTGAGCAGCGGCGGCGATATCGCCACCCTCGCCGCGCAGGCGCTGTGGCAGTTGCTGCTACCGGCGGTATTCTTTGCTCTCACCGCTCTGCTGGCCTGGCCGATTGGCCGCTATCGACAAGGATTACGCTAATGTTGATCGTCAAAAACCTGACTCTCAGACTCAACGGGCAGCCGCTGCTGCGCGACGTCGATTTTTCGGTCGCAGCGGGCGAGATATTGACGTTGATGGGCCCCTCCGGCAGCGGCAAATCGACGTTGTTCGCCTGGATGGTGGGCGCGCTGGCGGAAGATTTCCGCGCCGCAGGGGAGCTGTGGCTGGATAACCAGCGCTGCGACAGTTTACCCACCGAGCGGCGGCGTATCGGCATCCTGTTCCAGGACGCGCTGCTGTTTGACCACTTCAGCGTCGGACAAAATCTGCGGCTGGCGCTGCCCGCTGACGTCCAGCGTTCCCAGCGCAAACCGCAGGTAGAACAGGCGCTGGAGCGCGCCGGTCTGGAGGGTTTCTACAGCCGCGATCCGGCCACCCTTTCCGGCGGCCAGCGGGCGCGGGTCAGCCTGATGCGCGCCCTGCTGGCCCGACCGCGGGCGCTGCTGCTTGATGAGCCCTTTAATCGCCTCGACATTGAGCTGCGCGCCGATTTTCGCCGCTGGGTATTCGACGAACTGGCGCGGCTGGCCATTCCGGCGCTGCTGGTGACGCACGATCGCCAGGACTCTCCCGTCGGCGGGCGCTGTTTACATATGAGCCAGTGGCAATGAAAGCCTGCGCTATCGCAAGGATTTTTCCGCTGAGAACGCCGAGAATTGCCGCTCAATTTTCTACTGTCGGGCATTTCGATGAAACGTGTTTCTCAATTGACCGCACTCGCCCTCCTGATGGGGCTTGCTGCTTCCACCTCCGCCGCTGAATCCATGCCAACGCTAACGCTCTCCACGCTGCAACAGCAGAACGGCGTCGCTATTGATACGCGTCTCAGCGCTTTCTATAACGGCTGGCCGCAAAGCGCTAACGGGCCTCAGGGTCATGAACCGCAGGCGCTTAACCTGTCAGCCAGCTGGCTTGGCGCGATGAACGACGAACAGCTGAGCGCCTGGGCTAAGCTGCACAATCTGCAGACCTCTACGCCAATTGCGCTATACGGCAACGCCGAAGACAACGCGAAAGTCGCGGCGCGCCTTCAGGCTGCTGGTTTCACTCATCTCAGCTCCCTCGGCGATGCCCTGAGCCAGGCAGGTCGCCTGCAAAAGCTGCCGCATTTTGAACAGCTGGTATATCCGCAGTGGCTGCACGACCTCCAGCGCGGCGAGCCGGTTACCGCCGCGCCTGCCGGTGAATGGAAAGTTTTTGAAGCCGCCTGGGGCGCGCCGAAGTTTTATCTGCTGAGCCATATTCCGGGCGCCGGTTATATCGACACTAACGAGGTGGAGAGCGAACCGCTATGGAATAAAGTGTCCGACGCGCAGCTTAAAGCGATGCTGGCAAAACACGGCATTCGCCATGACACCACGGTAATTTTGTACGGTCGCGACGTGTATGCCGCCGCCCGCGTGGCGCAGATTATGCTCTACGCCGGCGTGAAGGATGTGCGCCTGCTCGACGGCGGCTGGAAGACCTGGTCCGATGCCGGTCTGCCGGTTGAGCGCGGAACGCCGCCAGAACAGAAACCTGAACCGGATTTTGGCGCCCCCATCCCGGGCCAGCCGCAGCTGATGCTCAATACCGAGCAGGCTCGCGCCCTGCTGCATCGTCAGGATGCTTCGCTGGTCAGCATCCGTTCCTGGCCGGAGTTTATCGGTACCACCAGCGGCTACAGCTATATCAAGCCGAAGGGCGAAATTGCCGGGGCTCGCTGGGGTCATGCCGGAAGCGATTCCACCCATATGGAGGATTTCCATAATCCGGACGGCACCATGCGTAGCGCTGATGATATCGCCACGATGTGGAAATCATGGAATATTCTGCCGAGCCAGCAGGTCTCTTTTTACTGCGGCACCGGATGGCGCGCCTCAGAAACGTTTATGTACGCCAGGGCGATGGGCTGGAACAACGTCTCGGTCTACGACGGCGGCTGGTACGAGTGGAGCAGCGACCCGAAAAATCCGATTGCGACTGGCGATCGCAAGCCGGAGTGATATCGCGGCTTTGATGCCGGGCGATGGATTTGCCCGGCACGTTAATGATAAAGGACGATGAAATTGACCATTAATACCGAGTATATCGAAAATCTTATTCTGACATTTATGGTGGGTTTGCCCATTGTGGCTACTGTCGCCGTTGCATGGCAAACCTGGCATAAACACAAATCCAATCCCGATACTTTCGGCAAACACTGGCGCGTATGGCGCAATGCGATCCTGACACTAATTCTCAGCGCTGGGGTGGGTTTTGGCCTGGTTCTGGCCAGCCTTACAAACTAATTCACTCCTGATTCGCCGTACCACCAGCGCTGTTATTTTCTTGTTGGCGCTGATTTTCCTTTAGACTCAGACACCTGTGTAAAGGCCGTCAGAACCCGTAGCCCGGGCAAGGCGCGTTAAGCGCCGCCCCCGGGAGCATCGCGCAGAGTGGCAGAGTTTCCCGGAGGCGATGCGGCGCATCTGTCCGGGTTACCGACCCGCAGACGGCACTGAACCTGTAGCCCGAGCAAGGCGCGTTAAGCGCCGCCCCCGGGAGCATCGCGCAGAGTGGGTGAATTTCCCGGAGGCGATGCTGCGCATCTGTCCGGGCTACCGGACTGCAGACGGCACTGAACCTGTAGCCCGGGCAAGGCGCGTTGCGCGCCGCCCCCGGAGCCGCGCGCAGAGTGGCAGAGTTTCCCGGAGGCGATGCGGCGCATCTGTCCGGGCTACCGGCCCGCAGATGGCTTCGAACCCGTAGGCCGGGCAAGGCGTCAGCCGCCGCCCGGCATAAAACCTGCTCATCACTCTTTTACCTGTTTCAGGGTCAGGTATCCGCTCCACACCCGCGTAAAGGTCGTCAGCCAGCACAGCGCGCCAAAAATCCACGCCAGCCAGGCAAACCACGCAGGGAACAGACAGCTCAGCACAAACAGCGCGATGGTTTCCGTCCCTTCCGTCAGTCCGCCAAGATAGTAAAACGATTTGTGGGCGTAGCCCGGATTGGCGATCTGATGCTTTGTCGCCAGCGCGGCAAAGGCGAGAAAGCTGCTGCCGGTACCGATAAACGCGAAAAGCAGCCAGCCGCCCGCCAGCGCGTTGTGCGCCGGGTCGGCCAGAATAAAGCCAAACGGCACCAGGGCGTAAAACAGAAAATCGAGGGAAATATCGAGAAAACCGCCCGCATCGGTCAATCCGCGTCGCCGGGCCAGCGCGCCGTCGAGGCCGTCCAGCAGGCGGTTAAGCACTATCGCCGCCAGCGCCGCCTGATACCAGCTCAGGGCTAAAAACGGCAGCGCCAGTACGCCAATTGCAAAGCCAAGCAGGGTCAGACCGTCGGGAGAGACGGCTGGACGATCCAGCAGAGCGGCGGTGGCGTTGAGGGCAGGTTTCAAACGCGGATGCAGATAACGATCAAGCACGAAGTTTCTCCAGCGGATTCAGGGTTGTTTGCAGAGTACCAGGGCGGTGATAATAGGCGATTCTTTCGTACAGAACGATGATTCACATGCTAAAAACTCTTGATGTTGTTGCCGCCATTATCGAACGCAACGGGCAAATTTTGCTGGCGCAGCGCCCTCCCCACGCGGATCAGCCGGGGATGTGGGAATTTGCCGGCGGTAAAGTCGAACCCGGCGAAACCCAGGTCGAGGCGCTGGCCCGCGAGCTCCGGGAAGAGCTGGAGATCGACGCCAGCCCGGGATGCTATATCGCCAGCCATCGGCGCGAAGTTTCCGCTCGCCTGATTCATCTTCACGCCTGGTGGGTCCCTCATTTTAGCGGCGAACCCACCGCCCGCTATCACAGCCAGCTGCGCTGGTGTTCACCGCAGGAGGCCTTTAGCTTCAACCTTGCGCCAGCGGACATCCCCCTGCTGGAAGCCTTTATCGCCCAGCGCGCCGCTCTCCTCTCCCGCTAATTCTGTCAGGCGGCGGTCATCGTTTTTGATTATGACCCATGCCTGATTATAAATTTTGCTTTCCGAACAATTTTTCCTTGCTTACCTAACGATTCCCGGTGGTATAGTCGGAAAATCGGCTTTTTCAAGGGCCGAATCATAATAAATAGACGCAACCACAACCATAAGGGGAAATTATATCTATGGATCAGACGTGCACTCTGGAAGGTTTTCTCGCCCGCGTTCAACAGCGCGATCCAAATCAAACTGAATTTGCTCAGGCCGTCCGCGAGGTGATGACCACCCTGTGGCCCTTCCTTGAGGAAAATCCGCGCTATCGCCAGATGAATTTGCTGGAACGTCTGGTTGAACCGGAGCGTGCTATCCAGTTCCGCGTCGTTTGGGTTGATGACCATAACCAGGTTCAGGTTAACCGCGCATGGCGCGTGCAGTTCAACTCCGCCATCGGTCCGTACAAGGGCGGTATGCGTTTTCACCCCTCCGTAAACCTGTCGATTCTGAAATTCCTTGGCTTTGAACAAACCTTTAAAAACGCCCTGACCACCCTGCCTATGGGCGGCGGTAAAGGCGGCAGCGATTTCGATCCTAAAGGCAAGAGCGACGGCGAAGTCATGCGTTTCTGCCAGGCGCTGATGACCGAACTGTATCGTCATCTGGGGCCGGATACCGACGTGCCTGCCGGCGATATCGGCGTAGGCGGTCGTGAAGTCGGCTTTATGGCCGGGATGATGCGTAAGCTCTCTAACAACAGCGCCTGCGTATTTACCGGCAAAGGTCTCTCCTTCGGCGGCAGCCTGATTCGTCCGGAAGCCACCGGCTATGGCCTGATTTACTTCACCGAAGCGATGCTTAAGCGCCACGGTTTGGGCTTTGAAGGCGCTCGCGTGGCGGTTTCCGGCTCTGGCAACGTGGCGCAGTACGCCATCGAGAAAGCGATGGAGCTTGGCGCGCGGGTGATTACAGCGTCCGACTCTAACGGCACCGTCGTCGACGAGGCAGGCTTCACCAAAGAAAAACTGGCGCGCCTGATCGACATTAAAGAGCGTTGCCATGGCCGCGTAGCGGATTACGCGCGCGAGTTTGGCCTGACCTATCTGGAAGGCAAACAGCCGTGGTCCGTACCGGTGGATATCGCGCTGCCGTGCGCGACGCAGAACGAGCTGGACGTCGATGCCGCCCGTCAGTTGATCGCTAACGGCGTGAAGGCCGTAGCGGAAGGCGCCAATATGCCAACCACCATCGCCGCCACCGATCTGTTCCTTGAAGCGGGCGTTCTGTTCGCGCCGGGTAAAGCCGCGAACGCCGGCGGCGTCGCCACCTCCGGTCTGGAAATGGCGCAGAACGCCGCGCGCATGGGCTGGAAAGCGGAAAAAGTGGATGCGCGTCTGCACCACATCATGCTGGATATTCACCACGCCTGCGTGCAGTACGGCGGCGAAGCGAAGCAGACCAACTACGTGCGCGGCGCCAATATCGCCGGTTTCGTGAAGGTTGCTGACGCTATGCTGGCGCAGGGTGTGATTTAAGCCCACTCGCTGAATGAACGCCTGCATGCGGATTCGGTGCATAACTGAAAAACCCCGGCTTCCCGGGGTTTTTTACTGCGGGTTTTCCGCCGCAGGGCCGGCGGCGCTTTTTTTATCTTTTGCTTTGGCTCTGCCTTTCCCCTTGCTAAAGCTTTTCTTCCCCTCCCCCGGCGCCGCAATTCCGCGGAAGCGGCGTACCGGCGTGCTACGGGCCTGGTCAATAAGCTGGAACAGCGTCCCGACCAGCGGCTGCATGAAATCCTGATAACGGCACTGTTTCTCGCTGATTTGCGTCAGAATCGACTCCCAGTGGGCAGTCATGTCCGGACGCGTCGCCATCTCCGGCAACGAATGGAAAAGCGCCTTGCCGGCATCGGTAGAGTGGATATAGCGCCCTTTCTTGGTCAGAAAACCGCGTTTGAACAATAGCTCGATAATTCCGGCGCGGGTCGCCTCCGTACCGAGACCGTCCGTGGCGCGCAAAATTTTCTTCAGGTCTTTATCCTGCACAAAGCGGGCAATACCGGTCATCGCCGACAGCAGCGTGGCGTCGGTAAAGTGACGCGGCGGCTGGGTCTGGCGCTCCACCACTTCCCCTTTTTCGCACAGGAGCTCATCATCTTTAGCGACCACCGGCAGCGGCATGCCGTCGTTTTCTTCATCGCGCTCTTTATTGCCTAACAGGGTTCGCCAGCCCGCTTCTGCCAGAAAACGCGCCTTGGCCACAAACTTACCGTTGGCGATATCAAGATCGATCTGACACTTTCGGAACACCGCATCCGGGCAGAACTGCATCAGATACTGGCGGGCAATCAGGGTGTAAACCTTTTCTTCGTTGTCGCTGAGCTTCACCTGCGAACTGCGCGCGGTGGGGATAATGGCGTGGTGGGCATCGACCTTTTTATCGTCCCAACAGCGGTTGCGGATCTCCGGGTCCACCACCGGCTGCGGCAGCAGGTCCGGCGCATGTACGCTGATGGCGTTCAGCACCGCATGTCTTCCGGCAAAATGCTCTTCCGGCAGATAGCGGCTGTCCGAACGCGGATAGGTAATCAGCTTATGGGTTTCATACAGCTTCTGGCAAATATCCAGCACGTTCTGTGCGCTAAATCCGAAGCGCTTCGCGGCTTCAATCTGCAGTGCCGAGAGGGAAAACGGCAGCGGCGCTGGCTCGGAGTCCCGCTTGTCGTTATAAGCGGTCACCGTCGCCGGCTGGCCCTCAATGCGCTTGACCACATGTTCGGCAAGCGAACGATGCAGCAGCCGTCCCTCTTCATCCTGGTAGGGTTCACAGGCCTCGCTGGGGATCCAGGTGGCGACAAAACGCTCCTCCTTCGGGGTGACGATATGCGCCTTCACATCGAAGAAGTCTTTGGCGACGAAGTTTTCAATCTCTTCATCGCGGCGTACAACCAGGCCAAGCACCGGCGTTTGCACGCGTCCGACCGATAGCACCCCTTGATAACCCGCGTTACGCCCAAGGATGGTGTAGGCGCGGGTCATATTGATCCCATATAGCCAGTCGGCGCGGGCGCGAGCCAGCGCCGAGACGCACAGCGGAACGAACTCGCTATTGGCGCGCAGGCGGTTAATCGCCCGCTCCACCGCCTGCGGGTTGAGATCGTTAATCAGGCAGCGCTGCACCTGCTGGCGCTTTTCCGGCGCCAGCTGCAGGTAGTCGAGCACCTCGTCCACCAGCAGTTGGCCTTCTCTGTCCGGGTCACCCGCGTGGATCACTTCCTGCGCATCGCCAAGCAAACGCTTAATCACGTTAAGCTGTTTGGTCACCGAGGGCTTGGGCTGGAGCTGCCACTTTTCCGGAACGATAGGCAGGTCGAGCAGATTCCAGCGCGCATAGCGCCCGTCATAGACGTCAGGCTGAGCCTGCTCCAGCAGGTGGCCGATACACCAGGTGACCACCTGTCCGTTGCCGCATTCAATATAGCCATCGCCTTTGCGATGCGGTTTTGGCAGCACATCGGCAATGGCGCGGCCGAGACTCGGCTTTTCTGCAATAAACAGCCGCATGAAATCAACGAATCTCGATCATAGGGCGTCCGCCGCGGGCGGTCACCAGCTCGCCGATAGCGGTCAGCGTGATGCCATATTCAGCGGCTGCTGCCAGCACCTCGTCCTCGGCTTCCGGCGTTACCGCCAGCAGCAGGCCGCCGGAGGTTTGCGGATCGCACAGCAGATCGCGCCACTCAGGCGGCATTTCGCCCATCAGATGCCCGTAGCTGGCAAAGTTTCGCCCGGTTCCGCCCGGCACCGCACCGGCCGCAATATACTCTTCCACGCCCGGTAGTTTCGGGATACTGGCATAGGTGAGTTGCGCCTGTACGCCCGCGCCGCGGCACACTTCGCTCAGATGCCCCAGCAGTCCGAAGCCGGTGACGTCGGTCATCGCCTTCACGCCGTCAATGCTGGCGAACGCCGAGCCGACGAGGTTCATCTGGCACATGGTTTCCGTCGCCAGCCCCTGATGTTCCGGCTTCAGCAGCGACTTTTTCTCGGCAGTGGTCAGCACGCCGATACCCAGCGGTTTCGTGAGGTAGAGTTTGCATCCGGCCTGAGCGGTACTGTTTTTCTTCACCCGCTCGGTCGGAACCACGCCGGTCACCGCAAGACCGAAGATGGGTTCAGGCGCATCAATCGAGTGGCCCCCGGCCAGCGCGATCCCCGCCTGCTGGCAGGCAAAACGCCCGCCATCAACTACCTGACGGGCAATTTCCGGCGCCAGCGTATTGATGGGCCAGCCGAGGATAGCGATGGCCATTATCGGCTTGCCGCCCATAGCGAAAATATCGCTGATGGCGTTTGTCGCGGCAATACGCCCAAAGTCGAACGGATTATCGACGATCGGCATAAAAAAGTCGGTAGTACTGACAATCGAGGTACCGTTGCCGAGATCGTAGACCGCGGCATCATCGCTGGTTTCATTCCCCACCAGCAGATTCGGGTCAATAAATTTGGCCTGGTCGCTCTGCAGGATGGTTTCCAGCACTTTAGGGGAAATTTTACATCCGCAACCGGCTCCGTGGCTGTATTGCGTTAAACGAATGGCTTGCTCGCTCATGGACATCTCCTGTCATTGCAATCCCGATATGGTAGCGCCCAAATGGCGGAGTGGTAAGTGCGACAGTCCGAAATCGCGTATGGTTGCTCATTAAGCAGACAAAAAACCGATTTTGCGATACGGGCCCGCTTTTTCGTCGTCATTTTACCCTTTACTAAAAAATGACAGAAATGTAACAACAAAAAATTCTGTTTTGTCTGGACATATAACAACGTAAGGAAGTTTTCATGAAAAAGCGTGTTCTCGCCCTTTGCCTGGCCAGTTTCTTCTCCATCAACGCTTTCGCCCTGGTTCCCGCCGGTAACGACGTCACCACCAAACCGGATCTCTACTACCTGACCAATGCGCAGGCTATCGACAGCCTCGCGCTGCTACCGCCTCCGCCGGAGGTGGGCAGTATCGCGTTTTTAAACGATCAGGCCATGTATGAGAAAGGACGCCTGCTGCGCGGCACCGAGCGCGGCAAACTGGCGGCGGAAGACGCAAACCTGAGCGGCGGCGGCGTCGCCAACGCCTTCTCGGGTGCCTTCGGCTCGCCCATTACCGCCAAAGATGCGCCGGAGCTGCACAAGCTGCTCACCAATATGATTGAAGATGCCGGCGACCTGGCCACGCGAGGGGCGAAGGAGAAATACATGCGCATTCGCCCCTTTGCGTTTTACGGAGTCGCCACCTGTAACACCAAGGAACAGGATACGCTATCGAAAAACGGCTCCTACCCCTCCGGCCACACCTCTATCGGCTGGGCCACCGCGCTGGTGCTGGCTGAGATTAATCCGCAGCGGCAAAATGAAATTCTTAAGCGCGGCTTTGAGCTGGGCGAAAGCCGGGTGATCTGCGGCTATCACTGGCAGAGCGACGTCGACGCGGCGCGGATTGTCGGTTCGGCGGTGGTTGCCACACTGCATACCAACCCGGCCTTCCAGCAGCAGCTTCAGAAAGCGAAAGACGAATTCGCCAAACGGCAGAAGTAACCTCATCGTTGTTAAATTCCCGGAGGCGGGGCTTGACGCGCCTTGTCCGGGCTACGGGTTCCCAGCCGTCCGCGGTTTGGTCGCCCGGGCAGATGCGCCAGCACCGCCTCCGGGAAAGGTGTCGAGCCTGGTACACTGGCACGGCTTCCACCCGGCTCGCGCTGCGCTTAGCCGGGCTACAATCCCGGAGGCGGCGGTGAGCCGGGCCCATCCGGCATAACGAGAATGGACTCAGAAGCGCGTCACGAACGGCGCGGTATCCGGCAAAGTGATGGTGGTTGAAGCTTTGAGCTGCGGCGTTCCCAGATAAAGAAAGCCCACGATTTTATCCTGCTCGCGGCAGGCAAACCCTTCACGGACGACCGGGCTCTCGGTTAATGCGCCGCTGCGCCAGATACCATTAAAGCCCTGCGCCACGGCCGCCATCTGCATGGCCATCACCGCGCAGCCCGCCGACATCTCTTGTTCCCACCTGGGGACCTTCGGATGATCTTCACAGCGCGCCACCACCGCAATAATCAGCGGCGCGCGGAACGGCGCGCTGCGCGCTTTTTCAATCGCCTTTTCATCTCCGCCTGCCGCCACGGCGCCTTTTTCCAGCAGGTGGCTGAAGCGCTCGCGCCCATCATCGGCAATAATGAAGAAGCGCCACGGCTGTAGCGTTCCGTGGTCCGGCGCGCGCAGCCCCGCGCGAAGTATGTTTTCCAGCTGTTCGCCAGCCGGCGCCGGATCGGTCAAACGTGAAGCGCTGCGGCGATTAACCAGTAGTTCGAGAGCATCCATCTGTGTAACTCCTGTGATGTCATTTTTCATAAAATTAACATGCACAAGGATTTTGTTACAGCCCAGCGGGTGATTCCTGCTGACAACCGTCGGCACTCTCATTAGGATAGCCAGACGCGGCAGCCCCTGCGGCTTGCCCTATTTTGATAATGGTTAGGGAGAATACATGCGAACTCTTTGGCGACTGCTCGCCGGAATCTTTAAATGGACATGGCGAGTGCTCAACTTCATTCGCCAGCTCGCACTGAACGTGGTTTTCCTTGTGCTGGTGCTGGCCTGCGTCGGTATCTGGGCCCAGTTCAGCAGTAACACAACAGAGCATACCACTCGCGGCGCGCTGCTGATGGATATCACCGGCGTGGTGGTCGATAAACCTTCGGCCAGCAGCAAACTTGGGGTCATTGGCCGTCAACTGTTTGGCGCCAGCTCGGATCGCCTACAGGAAAACTCGCTGTTTGATATTGTGCAGACAATTCGCCAGGCGAAAGACGACCGCAATATCACCGGCATCGTGCTGGATCTGAAAAACTTTGCCGGCGGCGATCAGCCATCGATGCAGTACATCGGTAAAGCGCTGCGCGAATTCCGCGATAGCGGCAAACCGGTCTACGCCATTGGCAGCAGCTACAGCCAGGGGCAGTATTATCTGGCCAGCTTCGCCAATAAAATCTGGCTTTCGCCGCAGGGCGAAGTGGATCTGCATGGTTTCGCGACCAACGGCCTGTACTACAAATCGCTGCTCGACAAACTCAAAGTATCGACCCATGTTTTCCGCGTCGGTACTTATAAATCAGCGGTAGAGCCGTTTATCCGCGATGATATGTCCCCGGCAGCGCGCGAGGCGGATAGCCGTTGGATTGGCGAACTGTGGCAAAACTACCTCAACACCATCGCCGCCAACCGCCAGATCTCCGCACAGCAGCTGTTCCCTGGCGCTCAGGGGGTCCTCGACGGTCTGCGTAAAGTTGATGGCGATACCGCCAGGTACGCGCTGGATAACAAGCTGGTTGACGAGCTTGGCACCTCTACCGAAGTGGAGAAAGCGCTGACTAAGCAGTTTGGCTGGAGCAAAGCGGATAATAACTACAGCGCGATCAGCTACTACGACTACACCGTGAAAACGCCTGCCGATAAAGGCTCCGCGATAGCGGTTATCTTTGCTAACGGCGCGATTATGGATGGCGAGGAAACGCCGGGTAACGTCGGCGGCGACACTACCGCTGCGCAGATCCGCGATGCCCGCCTCGATCCGAAAGTAAAAGCTATCGTACTGCGGGTAAACAGCCCTGGCGGCAGCGTCAGCGCCTCGGAGGTGATTCGCGAAGAGCTGGCGGCGGCAAAAGCGGCCGGCAAACCGGTGGTGGTATCGATGGGCGGCATGGCGGCCTCCGGCGGCTACTGGATCTCCACCCCGGCGGATTATATCGTCGCGAACCCGAGCACCCTGACCGGCTCTATCGGTATCTTTGGGGTAATTAACACCGTCGAAAATACGCTCGGCTCGATTGGCGTTCATACCGATGGCGTGGCCACCTCTCCGCTGGCCGATGTCTCCACCACTAAAGCGCTTCCGCCGGAAGTACAACAGCTGATGCAGCTCAGCATCGAAAACGGCTATAAGCGCTTTATCACCCTGGTGGCGAACGCGCGTAAGAGCACGCCGGAAAAAATCGACCAAATCGCCCAGGGCCACGTCTGGACCGGTGAAGATGCGAAAGCAAACGGTCTGGTCGACAGCCTCGGCGACTTTGACGACGCGGTGGCAAAAGCCGCCGAGCTGGCGAAGCTGAAAGAGTGGCATATCAATTATTATCAGGAAGAGCCGACCTTCTTCTCGATGGTGGTCGATAGCCTGACCGGTTCGGTTCGCGCGGCGCTGCCGGCGGCGGTTCAGGCTTATTTGCCTGCGCCGGTGGCCGCTGCGGCTAATGCAGTGAAAAACGAAAGCGACAAGCTGGCGGCCTTTAATGATCCGCAGAATCGCTACGCCTTCTGCTTGACCTGCGGCAATATTCGTTAATCCTCCGCCGCCCCATTCCACGGGGCGGCATTTTCCACTTCATCCTTCCTGCCGCCTCTTTCCTGGCTACGCGCAGCAACGCTGGCCCCATAGTCACTATGCTCCCATAGATTTCATTGCTTGCCGCCTCGATGCAGCGTAAATGATTTTGTGTCAGGCAAGCCATGCAATACACGAAAGCAGCCAACGCCCCTGCAACTTGCGGCGTGACGGGTATATACTGCGCCTGTCTACGTTTAACCTAAGCGATGCTATGCAGAAGAAATCTATCTACGTTGCCTATACTGGCGGCACCATTGGTATGCAGCGTTCTGAACACGGCTACATTCCCGTTTCCGGCCATCTCCAGCGCCAGCTGGCTTTGATGCCCGAGTTTCACCGTCCGGAGATGCCGGACTTCACCATTCATGAATATGCTCCGCTGATGGACTCCTCCGATATGACGCCGGAAGACTGGCAGCATATCGCCGAGGATATTCGCGATCGTTATGACCAGTACGACGGTTTCGTGATCCTGCACGGTACGGATACCATGGCGTTTACCGCTTCGGCGCTCTCCTTCATGCTGGAGAATCTGGGGAAACCGGTCATTGTGACAGGGTCACAAATTCCGCTCGCTGAGCTACGCTCCGACGGGCAGATTAATCTCCTCAACGCCCTGTACGTCGCCGCCAACTATCCGATTAACGAAGTGTCGTTGTTCTTCAACAACCGTCTCTACCGCGGCAACCGTACAACAAAGGCCCACGCCGACGGATTTAACGCCTTCGCTTCGCCAAACCTGGCGCCGCTGCTGGAAGCCGGGATCCATATTCGCCGTCTCGGCACCCCTCCCGCACCGCACGGCAGCGGTGAGCTGGTGGTTCACCCTATCACGCCGCAGCCGATTGGCGTGGTGACCATTTATCCCGGCATTTCCGCCGACGTCGTGCGCAATTTCCTGCGCCAGCCGGTCAAAGCGCTGATCCTGCGCTCATATGGCGTCGGTAACGCGCCGCAGAACGGCGAATTTATTCAGGTCCTGGCTGAAGCCAGCCAGCGCGGTATCGTGGTGATTAACCTGACCCAATGTATGTCCGGCAAGGTGAATATGGGCGGTTACGCCACCGGTAACGCGCTGGCTCAGGCCGGGGTGATTAGCGGTTTTGATATGACCGTCGAAGCCACGCTGACCAAGCTACACTATTTATTGAGTCAGGATCTGGACGTTGCGGCTATCCGTCGCGCAATGCAGGAGAACCTGCGCGGCGAACTGACCCCCGATGAGTAAGGAGAAACACATGACCCAGCGCGCGCTGCTTCTGGTCGATTTACAAAATGATTTCTGCGCCGGTGGCGCACTTGCGGTCCCGCAGGGCGATAGTACGGTTGACGTCGCCAACCTGCTTATCGACTGGAGCCTGACGCGGGGCGAAACGGTGGTAGCCAGCCAGGACTGGCATCCGGCGAATCACGGCAGCTTTGCCAGCCAGCATCAGGTTGAACCCTATACCCAGGGCGAGCTCGACGGCCTGGCGCAAACTTTCTGGCCGGATCACTGCGTGCAAAACAGCGAAGGCGCGGCTCTGCATCCGCTGCTCAAACAGCAGCATATCGCCGCCGTCTTCCACAAAGGCGAAAATCCGGCCATAGATAGCTACAGCGCCTTTTTCGACAACGGCCACCGACAGAAAACGCAGCTTGATGCGTGGCTGCGCGAGCGCGATATTCGCGAACTCACGGTGCTGGGTCTGGCCACCGACTACTGCGTCAAGTTTACCGTGCTCGACGCTCTCAATCTGGGCTATAACGTCAACGTCATTACCGACGGCTGCCGCGGGGTGAATATTCAGCCGCACGACAGCAATCAGGCATTTATGGAGATGGCCGCCGCAGGTGCCACCCTCTATACCCTGGACGACTGGCTGGAAACCCATGCATAACCGGTGCCGACAGGCATTTTCCCTGTCGGCGCATTTCTCAGGCCAGCGTTGAAATCTCCTCCAGCGATATCTTGCGCGTTTCGATGCCAAAGCAGAACAGGATCAGCGCACAGAGTACCAGCATCACCCCGAGCACCATAAAAACCGTAATCGCGCCGTAGCGGGTCAGCAGGACAGCGACGCCGTAGGGAGTAAAGACGGCGACAATTCGCCCTACCGCGTTGACAAAGCCTGAACCGCGCAGCCGGAGATGCGTTGGCCACAGCTCCGGCACGTACACCGCCGAGGCAAAGCAGACGTACATATACAGGAAAAAGATCATCACCAGGCCATAGCTTAAGATGGCCCACTCTGCGGTTTGAATCGAATAGAAGTAGCCGAGCACCGCAATAATAATCAGCAGCGATGAGCCAAATAACCGCCGCGGAAAACGGTCGATAATCAGCGCGGCGATAAATATTCCCACCGGCGCGCCAATCATAATAATCGCGGTCATCAAGATTGACTTCGTCACGTCGATGCCCGAATTGACGAAAATTGTCGGGATCCACACCGTAATGGTATAGAGCGAAATATTCATGGCGATTAGTACCGTGATTGCCACCAGCGTGCGCCTCAGCATCTGGCCTTTAAACAGCAGCCAGAAAGAGCCGCTTTCCACACACACATCTGCCGTTTGATCCGCGCTTTGCCAGGCCGGTAAGGTGATGTTTTTCTCTCTCTCGATTTGCGACTCTACCTGCTGGAGATGCTTTTCAGCGGCGCGGCGCTGCCCTTTTCCGGCCAGCCAGCGGGGAGATTCAATAAAGTATCTTCCCGACAGATACCAGGCCAGCAGCATGGCTCCTCCGCCGAACAGAAACATCATCCGCCAGCTTAAAAAAGCAATCACCACGACGCCAATTGCCGCCGATAGCATAGGCGACCAGTTGCCGACAAAGGAGAGCCGGGCGGACCATTTTCCGCGTACCGCGGGCGGAATAAATTCGGTAAAGGAGGCATAGCCCACCATAATCAGCGCCCCCATTCCGCAGCCCATCAGACAGCGAAAAAAGATAAGCCAGTACATGTTGGGCACAAAGGTTGCCGCACAGGCAGAGACCCCGACGATCAGTAAATTCAGCCGAAATGCTTTACGTCGCCCGAGATAATCGCCTATAAAACCTCCGGTCAACGAACCAATAAAGTAGCCAAACATCAGCGCCGAGGTAAATGCGGCGTTGAGATAGTTATTTGACCAGCCATTGCTGACTAACTTTGCCAGCACCACGTTGCCGGAATAGCTGAGAAAACCGGTGATTAATAAACTAAAACTAATAATGCCAAAAATACGAAAATGAAATCGTGATAAAGGTAAGCGGTCTAATCTTGCGCCGATAGGGTCACATTGTTCCATCTGGATGCCTCAAATTCAGCTAAAATATAAAGTATGGCCATCGCGGCAGAATCATTTTTGCCGCGCCAGCCATCATCATTAAATTTTTATGGCATTATCCAGGTGCAAATTAAAATAATATCGATACAGCCAATCTTAATGTTAATAAACAAGTTGAATATTATTTTCTTTACAAAATGCAATCCACTGTGCACCCGGCGCCTTATTGGTGATAAGGTAATTAATATGGCTAAAATCCACGAGCTGGACGAATGCTTTGCGATCGAATTTTGAATGATCGACCAGCAAAGCGACTTCGGTCGCCTGGCGGATCATGGTTTTCTTAATTTCCGCTTCCGCTTCGTTAGAGTCCAGCGCCCCGCTCTGCATATCCAGCCCTTTGCAGCTCATCACCATAATATCAACATGATAGCGGCTAATAATTTCCTTAGTGATCCTTCCCTGCAGCGACAGCGTATTCTTATTGAGCTCGCCGCCGGTAGATACCACGTTGATTTCAGACTGTGCCAGCTCATGAAAGGCTTCCGCCGAGTTGGTTAACAGCGTGAGATCGTTTCTCTCTTTCAACAGCTTTAATAACTCCATCGCGGTACTGCTGGAGTCGGCAGCCATGGTGGTTTTATTCTTTATAAACGGTAATGCATTGCGGGCAATGATCTGCTTCTCTTCTAAAAAAGATTTAGCGCGTTTATAAAAATGAATATTGTCAGCTAAAGCATTGGTATTTAATACAGCGCCGCCGTACGTGCGGGTCAAATAACCTTCATCTTCGAGCTTTTCCAGATCGCGACGGATGGTTTCCTCAGTGACCTGAAAAATTGCGCTTAAATTAGAAACCGCTACTTTCTTATCATTAGCCACCATTTGCTTTATGGCCTGAATCCTGTCTTTTGCCGCCACGATGACACCTCTGTTTCCTGCAAAGTCATAATAAGATTCTAGTATCGCACAGGCCATGTTTATTTTCAAAAGAACCTGTCTGAATCACAGATTTAATACTCTTTTACACAGAAACAGAGGTCCGCGTCTTATCTCTTATTTAGGATCCAGCGCTTCCGCCATTCGCCTCATCAATAATGAATCATCATCGGTCAGAGCGATGTTCAGCGCATCGACATTCTCGCGCACCTGCTCGGGCGCCGTAGCGCCGCTCAGCAGGGTAATGAGATCGCTTTGCTTTAATATCCACGCCAGCGCCAGCGCGGGGATGGTACAGCGATATTTTTCGCATAGAGGCTGCCATTGCTCAAGCATATCAATCACGCGCAGCATATTTTCCCGCTGGAACCAGACCTTATTGGCCCGCGCACCGCCGGGAATATAATCACGGCCGATAGTCCCGGTCAGTAGCCCCTGCTCAAGCGGCGAGTAGACCTGCACTACAATGCCGTTCTGTTGACAGAGCGGCAGTAGCTCGGCCTCCAGCGCCCGGTCAAGAATGCTGTACTTGGCCTGCACGATATCCAGCTCGCCGTGCTTGAGGTACTCTCTGATATGCCCGGCATCTACGTTCGCCGCGCCGATAGAGCGAATTTTCCCCTCTTTCTTAAGCGCGTTCAGTGTGGCTACGGTCTCCGCAATTGGCGTAAAGCAGGGCTCTACCGACTGCCAGTGGGTCATATAGATATCAATAGTATCGATGCCCAGCCTTTGCAGGCTGGCCTCCACCTCTTCGCGAATCGACTCGGGCGTCAGGTTTTTATACAGCTGGCGATCGCCCACCTTATTAAACAGGCTGCCCGTGCGCTCCCAGACGATACCGCATTTGGTTTCGACAACGACTTCGCGGCGCGGCAGCTGTTTAAGCGCCTGGCCAACAATCACTTCGCTGTTGCCAAAGTTGTAGCCTGGCGCGGTATCAATCAGATTGATCCCGCAGCGATGCGCCTCAACAATGGTGTCGATACATATCTGCAGATCGAGATCGCCGTTCCACGCCGGGCCGCCGCCAATGGCCCATGTGCCTAATCCCATTCGGGAAAGCGTGATATCCGTACTGCCTAAAGAAATCATTTTCATCTGCTGCTATTACCCTTCATATTCGTCGAGAAGTTGTTCAACCAGCGTTCTGTTCTTCACGCCCGTCGTGGCGCCTACGCTCAGCACCGAGATCGCCGCCGTGGCGTTAGCAAACAACGCGCACTCGCGCAGCGGTTTGCCTTCAAGCAGCGCGGAGATAAATCCCGAGGCAAAATTATCCCCTGCGCCAATGGTGTCGATGGCGGTAATGCCTGAAACCGCCGGCACTTCCAGCTTCATATCGGCACGCTTAATAAAGCAGCCTCGCTTGCCGGTCTTAATAACCACCGTTTTCACCCCGCAGTTCAGGAAGCTATCGGCGATCTCATCCAGCGTCTCTTTGCCGGTGAGCAGTTTTGCCTCGGCATAATTGGGAAACAGATAATCGACGTAGCTCAGCGCCTGGCGAATATCGTTCAGAGTTTCGTTAAGCCGCGGCTTAATCATATCGGCGCAAATAATTAACCCGTGCGCTTTGGCCTGAGTGAATATCTCCGTTAACGCTTTACCATCGAGCAGCGGGCTATTAAAAATGCTCGCCAGCGACAGCAGCTTTGCCTGAGAAAAGCGGCTAAAGTCCACATCGTTAATATTCAGCTTCCACAGACTACCATTGCGGTTAGTCACAAAAGTACGCTCGCCATCGGCGGTGACCAGACCCACATTAATGGAGGTATCGATTTCGCCATCCTGCTTCAGGCTGTGGATATCAATATTCTCCCGGCGACAGTGTGCAAGAATAAAATGTCCCGCCGCGTCGTCCCCTACCCGACTCATTAATGCCGTTCGATGACCGAGTCGGGAAATAATGGTTGCCTCGTTAATTGCGTCCCCCCCGGTGGTCATGGCGATGCGTTCTAAGGGATATGAGTCAACATCAAAGATATTTTTGCTCACCGGCTGCAGGGGAATATCAACAATGGCCGCGCCTATACAAATAACCTCGATATTATCCATGTTGTCATTCCGCTTTACCGTCAGAGCCAAACAGTTTGATTTTCTCCAGCGCGCGCGTTTTGACCGCTTTGCGCACTTCGCGCTCAACGTGCAGGAACGGTTGATTCTGGTTCTCCTGCACTGCCGCCATCGCCGCCTGGCACAGTTCGGTATGAATGTTAATTTTGGAAATACCCAGCGAAATAGCCTGCTTAATATCCGCGTCGCTAATGCCGGATGCGCCGTGCAGTACCAGCGGAACGGATACCGCCTCGCGCACGCGTTTCACCACCTCAAAGTTGAGTTTCGGCTCTGAGGTATAGACCCCGTGCTGGTTACCAATCGCTACCGCCAGGGAATCGCAGCCGGTGCGCTCGACGAATTCCGCCGCTTGATCCGGATCGGTATAGTGATAGCCCGCCAGCGCTTCTTCATAGACCGTTTCATTGCCCACGTGTCCCAGCTCCGCTTCGATCGGAATGCCCAGCGGATGGAAGAAGTCCACCGCCTCTTTGGTCAGACGAATATTCTCTTCGAAATCAAAGGCGGAAGCGTCGCGCATCAGAGAATTCATGCCATGGGCCCACGCATTGTGGATAATTTCCATGCTGCGTCCGTGGTCCCAGTGCGCAATCACCGGTACCGAGGCCTTTTTGGCCATTGAAACCATCATATGCGAAAAATCTTCAAACGAGGTATTGCCCACAAATCCGGTGCCGAAAGAGATAATCACCGGCGATGTTGACTCTTCCGCGGCATCGATAACGCCCATCAGCATTTCGGCATTCCACACGTTAAAGTGGGCAATGGCATAATGTTTATTTTGCGCATCATTTTCCCAATATTTAATATCAGCCAGCATAGTTGTTTCTCCCTTTTTAATAAATTAATGGTTAACTCTAATAACGCCTTTAATCATCTCGCGTTTGTTATTAACAGATTCCTCAAACGCGCGCTGAACATCCTCGTAGTCGTAAATGTGCGTCACCATCGACTTCACATCGAAACGGCCGGAGGAGATAGCTTCAATAGTCACCGGGTAGCGGTTGGCATAGCGGAAAACGGTCTGAATCGATACTTCGCGGTTAATTTTCAGGAAGTTAATTGCCGAATCCCCGGGGACCGTACCGACGATCATGATTTTCCCTCCACGCATGACCAGATACGGTGCCTGCTTAACGGTGATGGCCGAACCGGCGGTTTCGAATACGATATCAGCCCCCATGTCGCCGGATAACTGCTGGCAGCGCGCGACGGTGTCCTCTTTTGAGCCGTTGATAACGACTTTGGCCCCGAGCTGTTCGGCCATGGCCAGGCGTTTTTCCAGCACATCAACCACCGTGATATCAGTAGCCCCCAGGCAAAGGCATGCCTGCAGGGTCATTAAACCAATACAGCCTGCGCCAAAAATGACGATTTTCTTGCCAGGCTTGACGTCCGCCAGCATTGCGGCATGCATGCCGACCGCCGCAGGCTCCACCAGCGCGCCTTCCATCGTGTCCATATTGTCGGGCAGCTTATAGGTGAAGCTCTCCGGATGGCACAGGTAGTGGGTTAACGCGCCGCGATAATTTGGCTGCGTGGCCATGAAATCAACGTCAGGACAGATATTGTATTTCCCCTCCAGACAGTAGCGGCAGTGGCCGCACGGCACCCCGGGTTCAATATTCACCCGGTCGCCGGGTTTAAATTTGCTCACGCGGTTTCCCACCGCGACCACCGTACCGGCGCATTCGTGCCCCAGACCAATTTCCTGATTGGGATCTTTCGGCGGAATAAAGGGACCTGATTCGAAACCGTGAACATCTGAACCGCAAATACCAACGTATTCAATTTTGATCAGCACTTCATGTTCTTTGGGTACCGGAATATCAGCAGCGATGATTTTCATCATACCCGGTGTTTTTAAAATCGCTTTTGAATTATTCATTTTATTTTCCGTCAATATTATTTGCTGGTAACGGCATCAATACCGAGACTTTCGACAGAGACGCCTTTAGTTTCAATTCCGATTGTGGCGATAGCGACCGCAACAATAATGGAGACGGCCCCCAGCAGCACAAATACCCCGGTTACGCCATAGCCGTTAAGTAATACCGCCACCGCATAGGGCGCGGCGATACCGCTGATGCGCCCCACCGCGTTCGCCAGGCCTGAACCACGAAGCTTCGCTTCGGTCGGCCATATTTCCGGCACATAGACCGCTGAGGCGTAGCAAACGTACATATAGACAAACGTAATCAGGAAGAAGCCAATTAATGTGATGAGCAGCATACTGGTTTGCAGAGAATAGATATATCCTAGCACGGCGATTAATACCAATAAGCCCACACCCATAGTTTTCCGCGGTATTTTATCCATCACCAGCATGGCGATGAAAATGCCAAACGGCGCGCCGAACATACTCATGGTGTTTAAAACAATGGAGTCTTTCAGATTAATGCCCAGGGTCATAAATATCGTCGGCAGCCAGTTAATCAAGGTATACTGGACGACATTCATGGCAATCAGGACGAAGGAGCCTAAAATAACCCGCTTGAGTAATACGCCGGTTAATAAGGCTGAATAAGGAACCGCGCGCGGCGCTTTACCATCATCTTCTATTACCACTGGCGGCAATGGCTTACCGGTTTGCTGCACGACCCTCTCTTCAATGGCCCGCATCACCTTTTCCGCTTCCGCGTAACGTCCGCGAGACTCCAGCCAGCGGGGCGATTCAGGGAAACTGCGCCAGGCAATAACGGTAGCAATTAGCGACAGCACCGCCGGGATCAGCAGCTGTACGCGCCAGTTCCATTCCGCGCTGATTAACGGCGTTAATCCCATCGCAATCAGCGAACAGAGCGGATAAGACCAGTTGCCGATAAACGAGACCCGACTGGACCAGGTGCCGCGATTTCTGCCGGGCATATATTCGGTGAATCCGGCAAATAAGGTCACCAGCAGCGCGCCTAACCCTACCCCCATGATAAAACGACAGGCAATCAGAAAGATCATATTCGGCGAAAACGCCCCAATGACCATGGCAATAATATGAATCGCTTCATACAGGATGAACGCATTTTTACGCCCGATCTTATCGCCGATAATGCCGCCGCCGAGCGCGCCAAGAAACATTCCCGCCGTGGTAATGGCAGAAAACGTAGCGGTCGTGGAATTATCGGTCCAGCCCAGGTCTTTTAGCTGCGCGAGTATTAACCCGCCTACGGCATTACTCCAGCAGACAAGTAATCCGAAAGCGACCATGGCAAACATTGAAGCGTGCCAGCGGCAGTCGGGCAGGCGATCGAGCCTGGCGCCGCAGTGCGGTTTTGCTATCTGTTCCATCCGGGAACCTTCCTTTAATAAATGAGTTATTCATCAAAGTCGTAAGTCATGATGACCTTAATCGCGGTTTTATCGACCATGGCATCAAAACCTTCGCGCCACTGCGACAGGCCAATGCGATGAGTAATCATTGGTTTGACTTTGATCGCGCCGCTGGCGAGCAGGCGAATGGCGTTGCGCCAGGAGGTGGAGTCGTAAGCCATATGGCCGATGATGCTTTTGTTCCAGGCAGTGATGTCGTTGATGGAGAAGTCCAGCGGTTTAAAGCCCATCCCCACGCGGACCACTTCACCGTTGGGGCGCAGCATTTCGATAGACTGTTTGAGGGCAATGTTGGCGCCTGAACATTCGATAACCAGACCGAGATTATCTTTGCCGCAAATTTCCTGACAGCGCGCAACGACATCTTCGCTCGAACCGTTGACCACCGCCGTCGCGCCCAACGCTTTAGCGATGGGGAAACGCACCGCGACGTCCTCTTCCAGCCCGACCATCACGATATTGACGGCCCCCATGATGCGCGCCATCTGTACGGCAAAGAGCCCTAGCGGACCGGTACCGAAGACCACCACGTCCTGACCGGGGAGAAATTTGGATTGTTGAGCGATAGATTTATAGGCGTTACAGATAGGATCCAGCACCGCCGCTTCTTCGTAATCAACGCCCGGCGGGATTTCCCACAGCGCGTGGCGATGAATTTTGAGGATCTCCCCCGGCACCAGGCAGTATTTTGAAAATCCGCCGCCCCAGGTATTGTTATCAAGACCTAAATTAACTTTTTCTGTACAACACAGAAAATCACCTTGTTCGCAGGCCGGACATACACCGCACACGTGCCCACTGTTGTCAGAAACCACCCGCTGACCGACTTTCCAGTCCTTGACTTTGTCGCCGATGCGGACAATTTGTCCGGCAAATTCATGGCCGCGGATGGAGTTAAATTGATCCGATCCGCTATCAACATTGTAATGCTTCATGTCAGCGCCGCAGATAGCCGCCGCTTTGATTTCAATCACGATGTCATCCGGGCCGCAAATCGGCTCCGGTACATCAATCATCTTATAGCCGCCAAAGGCCTTACCAAATCTTGCCAGTGCTTTCATTGCGTCTTCCTTTGTTTGTGGTTTTGCATCAGTGGGAGCAATACTTAACCACGAAATCTTTAAGGTCAACATTAAATCTTTAAAACACAGATATTGATCTGCATTTCACAACTTAGATCACAAATACGGCAAAATGGATGGCGGGGAGAGATGTGAAGGAAAGCTTATGGCGTTGGCATGGCGCGGCTTCGCTGATGCAGCGTGAACCCCTTCGCAGTTTTGCGCAATGGAAGATGCTAGCCTGCACGAGCTGTTTTTTCGCCACGCCATTTCCGTGGCGTGTTTGTTTTACTAAGTCACTTTTCTGTCAAAGAGGATTTGCTATGAAACTTTTGCCTTTACTGGCAGCTTTACCCCTGCTCTGCGCGAGCGTCGTTTCCGCTAATACCCTGATGTCCGTCGGCTACTTTAACGGCGGCGGCGACGTCACTGCCGGACCTGGCGGCAATATCGATAAACTTGACGTCCGGCAGATTACCCATCTCAACTACTCGTTTGGTCTGATCTATAACGACGAAAAAGGTGAAACCAACGCGGCCCTGAAAGACCCCGGCAGGCTGCATCAAATCTGGCTGTCGCCAAAAGTGCAGGCTGATTTGCAGAAAATCCCGCATCTGCGCCAGCAGAATCCGAACCTGAAAGTTTTGCTTTCCGTCGGCGGCTGGGGAGCGCGTGGATTCTCCGGCGCGGCGGCGACAAAAGAAACCCGAGCGCTGTTTATTCAGTCGGCGCAGGAGATCATTGAAAAATATGGTCTTGATGGTATCGATCTGGACTGGGAGTATCCGGTCAACGGCGCATGGGGACTGGTCGACAGCCAACCGGCCGATCGCGATAATTTTACCGCCCTGCTGAAAGAGCTGCGTGCGGCGGTGGGCAATAAAAAACTGGTGACCATCGCCGTGGGCGCTAACGCGGAGAGTCCGAAGAGCTGGGTGGATGTCAAAGCGATAACACCCTCGCTCGACTACATCAACCTGATGACCTACGACATGGCTTACGGCACCCAGTACTTCAATTCCAACCTGTACGACTCCTCTCAATGGCCGACGGTCGCAGAAGCCGATAAGTACAGCGCTGATTTCGTGGTCAACAACTATCTTGCGGCGGGTTTGAAGCCCAGCCAGATGAACCTGGGGATTGGTTTCTATGGGCGGGTACCGAAACGCGCCGTCGAGCCGGGCATTGACTGGAGCAAACCGGATGCGCAGAAAAATCCGGCAACGCAGCCTTATTTTGAGCCGCAGCAGGTCGAGCTGTTCAAAACGCTAGGCGTCGATCTGTCAAAAGATACCTACGTGAAATATAACGATATCGTGGCGAAGTTCATCAACGATCCGCAGAAGCGCTTTACTCAGCATTGGGATGATGAAGCGAAAGTGCCGTGGCTGTCGGTAACTTCCTCCGACGGTAAAGCGCTCTTTGCCCTCTCCTATGAGAACCCGCGTTCGGTGGCGATCAAAGCCGACTATATCAAGAGCAAAGGACTGGGAGGCGCGATGTTTTGGGAGTACGGCGCCGATGATCAAAACCAGCTAGCGAAACAGCTGGCCGAATCCCTGGGGATCAAACGCTGATCTGCGCGATGTCACCGCCTGCACAATAGGTTATGATAAGCACATTCCGCTGCGCCAGCTCCGGCGCAGCTTTTCATTTGCAACAGAAGGCATGGGTATTATGGCTTATATCCCGAAAAACTACGCCCGTCTGGAAGTCGGATATCGCGAAAAAGCGCTGAAGCTCTTCCCCTGGGTCTGCGGACGCTGCTCGCGTGAGTTTGTCTATTCGAATCTGCGTGAACTGACGGTACATCATATCGACCACGACCACTCCAATAACCCGGAAGATGGTAGCAACTGGGAGATGCTGTGCCTCTACTGCCACGATCATGAACACTCAAAATACACCGAGGCCGATCAGTATGGTTCAACGGTGGTGGCCGGCGAAGATGCGCAGAAAAGTGTCGGCGAAGCGAAATATAACCCTTTCGCCGATCTAAAAGCGATGATGAACAAGAAATAACGCTCAGCTGACGCTAAGCCCGGCGTTCAATTGGCCGGGCCGTTCAGGCTCAGGATTTAAACGTCGCGATAGGTTGCGGCGAAATACCAAAGTCCACTTTCAACTGCTGTTTACTCTTCATCACCATCTGTCCGTTGGTGTCGATGGTCATATGCTGCGCGTCAACGTTATATCGGGCCTGCCAGAGCATCACCAGCTGCAGACAGTTCTCTTTCTGCTCGGCTGTTAACGCCACGCCGTCGGGCCATTTTCCCAGCTCCACCGCCGTCGCCAGACGCTGATACACTTCCGGCGTCATGCCGTCGATAATCCGTTCAATTTCCATCGTTCTCCCGCCCCGTGTTGGAATAATTTGCTGAATCGTTTTTTCAACCCTTGGTTTGCTCACCATTTTCATCATTGGTGAAGCTTAAAGAGGCCGAATTAACACAAAAACGCTCACCGGTAGGCTGCGGGCCATCCGGGAAGACGTGTCCAAGGTGAGCATCGCAGTTTCCGCAGCGAATTTCCGTGCGCTGCATACCGTGGGAGTAATCGTTAAGATAGCGAATAGCGTCATCGCTTACCGGCTCATAAAAGCTCGGCCAACCGCAGCCTGAATCATACTTGGATTGCGAGTTAAACAGCGGCGCGTCGCATACCAGGCAGTGGTAGATGCCCTCGCGTTTGTTGTGGAGTAGCCGCCCGGTGAACGGCGGTTCAGTACCGTGATTCTGCGTCACGTAAAACTGCATCTCGCTCAAATTTTTTTTGAGCTCGTCCGAAGAGGGTTTATTCGACATTGGCTTGCTTCTCGCTGTGAAAGGACAACTTTTTCGGCTTAATTCTAACAAAATATTAACAATGAAGCGTGCACTTTTGTTCTAAACTTAGGCGACGCCAAAAGGCAGCCACACAATTGTGATGAATATCACATTTTTATCTCAAATGACCTTTAAAATTCCGGGCGCAGCCCCCATATGGAATTGGGCTCAAAGGGAAAGTGGGATAAATCAACCGCGCAAAGGCATGCTCCGGATTGATTTGTCGCAATGATTGACACGATTCCGCTTGACGCTGCGTAAGGTTTTTGTAATTTTACAGGCAACCTTTTATTCACTAACAAATAGCTGGTGGAATATATGACTATCAAAGTAGGTATCAACGGTTTTGGCCGTATCGGTCGCATTGTTTTCCGTGCTGCTCAGGAACGTTCTGACATCGAGATCGTTGCAATCAACGACCTGTTAGACGCTGACTACATGGCTTACATGCTGAAGTATGACTCCACTCACGGCCGTTTCAACGGTACCGTTGAAGTGAAAGACGGTCATCTGATCGTTAACGGTAAAAAAATCCGTGTTACCGCTGAGCGTGACCCGGCTAACCTGAAGTGGGACGAAGTGGGTGTTGACGTTGTTGCTGAAGCAACCGGTATCTTCCTGACCGACGAAACCGCTCGTAAACACATCACCGCTGGCGCGAAAAAAGTCGTTCTGACTGGCCCGTCCAAAGACAACACTCCGATGTTTGTTAAAGGTGCTAACTTTGACAAATACGAAGGCCAGGACATCGTTTCCAACGCTTCCTGCACCACCAACTGCCTGGCTCCGCTGGCAAAAGTTATCAACGACAACTTCGGCATCATCGAAGGTCTGATGACTACTGTTCACGCCACTACCGCTACTCAGAAAACCGTTGATGGCCCGTCTCATAAAGACTGGCGCGGCGGCCGCGGCGCAGCTCAGAACATCATCCCGTCCTCTACCGGCGCTGCTAAAGCTGTAGGTAAAGTACTGCCAGAACTGAATGGCAAACTGACCGGTATGGCGTTCCGCGTTCCGACTCCGAACGTATCCGTTGTTGACCTGACCGTTCGTCTGGAAAAAGCTGCTTCTTATGAAGAAATTAAGAAAGCAATCAAAGCTGCTTCCGAAGGCGCAATGAAAGGCGTTCTGGGCTACACCGAAGACGACGTTGTCTCTACCGATTTCAACGGCGAAGTTTGCACTTCCGTATTCGATGCTAAAGCGGGTATCGCTCTGAACGACAACTTTGTGAAACTGGTTTCCTGGTACGATAACGAAACTGGTTACTCCAACAAGGTTCTGGACCTGATTGCTCACATCTCCAAATAAGTTGAGATGAGACCGTAATCTGTAAGAGCGACTCCGGTCGCTCTTTTTTTTGCCTAAAAATATACCCGTCATACTTCAAGTTACAGATGTGTTGGCTACGCTCGCTCACCCGAATCACTTACTACGGTAAGCTCATCGGGATGAATCAGGGACATCCATGTCCCTGACCGAAGGCCATCTTCGGTTGTTCAAATTCGTTCCTGACGAATTTGTCGTTCACTTGCCACCTTCCTGCAACTCGAATTATTTAGGGTAAAAGGATTGCGTAATGATTAATAAAATTTTTGCCCTCCCGGTTATCGAACAGCTTACCCCTGTCCTTTCCCGTCGCCAGCTTGATGACCTGGAACTGATCGTGGTTGATCATCCGCAGGTTAAAGCTTCCGTGGCTTTCCAGGGCGCTCACCTGCTCTCCTGGAAGCCCGCAGGCGAAGAAGAGGTCCTGTGGCTCAGCGGCAATACCCCATTCAAAAATGGCGTTGCCCTGCGCGGCGGCGTGCCGATTTGCTGGCCATGGTTTGGCCCATCAGCTCAGCAGGGTCTGCCGTCGCACGGTTTTGCCCGCAATCTGCCGTGGGCCCTGAAAGGCCACGATGAAGACGATAACGGCGTGGTGCTGACCTTTGAACTAAAAAGCAGCGATGCCACTCGCCAGTACTGGCCGCATGAGTTCACCCTGTTAGCGCGTTTCAAACTGGGTAAAACCTGCGAAATTGAGCTGGAAGCGCACGGCGAATTTGAAACCACTTCCGCCCTTCACACCTATTTCAACGTCGGTGACATTGCGGCAGTGAAGGTCAGCGGTCTGGGCGACCGTTATATTGATAAAGTGAAAAATGCCGAAAAAGGCGTATTAAGCAACGGCACTGAAACCTTCCCGGATCGTACCGACCGCGTCTATCTGAATGCAGAAACCTGCAGCGTCATTCACGATGATGCGCTCAGCCGCAACATCGATGTCGTCCATCATCACAACAGCAACGTGGTTGGCTGGAACCCGGGACCGGCCCTTTCCGTCAGCATGGGCGATATGCCCGATGATGGCTACAAGACCTTCGTTTGCGTAGAAACTTGCTGCGTAACCGAATCGCAGAAGGCCAGCGAAGAGAAACCTTCGCGCCTGGCGCAAACCATTCGCGTGGTGAAACGCTAACACACTGAAGGAGCGCATACGGGTTAAAATCTAGTGCGCGTATTTCTGCCGGGCGGCGGCTGACGCTTTGCCCGGCCTGACGCACTGATTGCGATCGTATTCATGCCTGGTGGCAGCTCGCGACCGGAGCCCCGCAGAGTCGGGGCTTTTCTTTATACCCTATTCAGACCATATCCAGCGGTGTTTTTCTTCCCGGTGCCGGGTAAGCTTTTTCCAGCAGCGCCCTCTCTTCAGCGGTTAGCTCGATGTCCAGCGCCGCAGCATTTTGCTCAACATGTTCGATACTCGATGCTTTCGGGATCGCCAGTACCCCCTGATGGCTGATAACCCATGCCAGAAGCACCTGCGCGGCGGTTACGCCCCGGGCCTGCGCAATATTTTTCACAACGGTATGATTTAAAAGTCCATTGCGCAGACGGCCGGCCTGGGCCAGCGGACAGTAGGCCATCACCGGCAGCCGCTGCTGCTGGCACCATGGCAACAAATCATGTTCAATACCGCGAGAAGCCAGGTGATAGAGTACCTGGTCAGTTGCGCACTGCTCGCCGCCCTCAACCTGCCAGAGTTCTTGCATATCAGCGTAATCAAGATTCGATACGCCCCAGCGACGAATTTTGCCCTGCGCAACGAGCGCTTCCATACCTGCCACCGTCTCCTGCAATGCGTAGTCGCCGCGCCAGTGCAGCAGGTAGAGATCGAGATAGTCGGTCTTCAGGCGGCGCAGGCTGGCTTCGCAGGCGCTGGCTATTTTGCGACCGCCAGCGTTCCACGGATACACTTTAGACACCAGCACCACGCGCTCGCGCTGGCCGCGAATGGCTTCGCCGACAACCTCTTCGGCGCCGCCGTCAGCATACATTTCCGCCGTATCGATCGCCGTGAGCCCAAGATCGATGCCCGCGCGTAGTGCAGCAGACTCCTGAGTGCGCAGCGCCGGGTTTTCGCCCATGTACCAGGTCCCCTGCCCTATGACGGGAACCGCTGGATGCTCGCCAAAACTGATTGTCCTTTGTGCCATGACTGCCTCCTGTCGTTTGATTGCACCACCGTAATGCAAAACAGGGCATTACGCCCTGTTTTGATGCACAAATTGCTCTGTAATAAAGCACTATCAGAAGGAGTAAGTGATCCCGGTTGAAATCAGACCGCTCCAGGATTTGTCCACCATTGGACTATCGGTGATTTCGTCAGACAAGCGGGTGTAGCGGGCCACGCCGTATACGCTCCAGTCGCCGAGGAAACGATAGTTTGCCGACAGCTCGAGGTACGGGTTCCAGCTGCTGTCCGGATCGTAGCTGCGCATGCCGCTGCGATTCGACTCATGTTTCGAAACACCATAGTAGTACTCGTTCTGATTATCGCTATTCCATTCAACGCCAATACCCGGCGTAAGCGTCAGGTTGCCGTTGGTGTAGCGATATAGCCAGGCCAGATCCCATACGATACCGTTGCTGTTATCCAGGGTGTCCCCTGACAGCGCGGTGCGCAGGAAACCGTACTGCGTATAGTGTTCGTACGCAAGTCCTGCCATCACCGTGGATTTGCGTTTATCCAGACGGCGCATCTGCTCGCTATCGCTGTCGCCTGGCTTAAAGTACATCGGCGACCAGTAGGCGGTCACGGAGAGCTTATCGTTGGTATCATTCCACAGGTAAAGACCACCGCCTAAACCACGAAACCAGAAGTTATCGCTCTCGTAATTAATCACCGGCACCGGGTAAACATCAGCATCATACTGCTTGTACGGATGTTCAACGACGCCTACACCCGCCCCTAAAGTGAACTTCCCTTCAGCGTGTACGGCGGATGCTGAAGTCGCAATCAACACACCAAGTGCCAGAAGTTTGATTTTAGTCACGATCCATATTCCTGTTGTCAAATTATTAGCGCAGGCAGTTTAACGTTGTATACGTCATGCCTCAAATTCTTTACCAGTCATTACACTGAATTCACCAGATTCTCATCCTCAGATGACCATTCGCTGACAGCCGAATGACAGCGTGATGACGGCGTGAAACCAGAAGTGGAAATGAGAGGCTGCTTTTCCGGATGAGTTGTTGATAAGTCATTGAAATTGATTTTCCACGCCATGCAAGTTTTCCAAATGCATCTACGCTTTAATTTAGAAGAAGTAAATGCGGGGCACGTTATCCCGAGACTTCGCCAACCTGGCATAAGGGTTGCTGGAGAATCAGAGAGCGCTGTGCAGCTTACCTCTTCCGGGGGCTCCCACTATTCATATGAACGGCTCTCAACCTGTGCTAAAAACGAAAGGACGGCATGCCATGAATATATTCGATCACTATCGCCAGCGCTATGAAGCTGCCAAGGACGAAGAGTTCACACTGCAGGAGTTTCTTACCATCTGTCGGCAAGATCGCAGTGCTTATGCTAACGCAGCAGAAAGATTGCTGATGGCCATCGGTGAGCCGGTCATGGTCGATACGGCCCTGGAACCCAGGCTATCCCGTCTCTTTTCAAACCGGGTCGTTGCGCGCTATCCGGCATTTGAAGAGTTTTACGGTATGGAAGATGCCATCGAGCAAATTGTTTCTTACTTAAAGCACGCCGCTCAGGGGCTTGAAGAGAAGAAACAAATTCTGTATCTGCTGGGCCCCGTGGGCGGCGGTAAATCATCGCTTGCCGAACGCCTTAAGTCCTTAATGCAGCGCGTGCCTATCTATGTGCTTAGCGCAAACGGAGAGCGTAGCCCGGTCAACGACCATCCGCTATGTCTGTTTAACCCGCAAGAGGATGCGCAAATCCTCGAAAAAGAGTACGGCATTCCAAACCGCTATCTGGGAACAATTATGTCGCCGTGGGCGGCCAAGCGTCTGCAGGAATTCGGCGGCGACATTACTAAGTTCCGCGTGGTGAAAGTGTGGCCGTCAATCCTGGCGCAGATTGCCATCGCCAAAACCGAGCCCGGCGACGAAAACAACCAGGACATCTCGGCGCTGGTGGGTAAAGTGGATATCCGTAAACTGGAACACTATGCGCAGAATGACCCGGATGCCTACGGATATTCCGGCGCCCTGTGCCGCGCCAACCAGGGGCTGATGGAATTTGTAGAGATGTTTAAAGCGCCTATTAAGGTGCTGCATCCGCTGCTGACCGCGACGCAGGAAGGGAACTATAACGGTACTGAAGGGATCTCCGCCCTGCCGTTTAACGGGATTATCCTCGCCCACTCCAACGAATCGGAATGGGTTACCTTCCGTAATAACAAGAACAATGAGGCCTTCCTCGACCGCGTGTACATCGTCAAGGTGCCTTATTGCCTGCGCATCTCGGAAGAGATCCGCATCTATGAAAAACTGCTCAATAATAGCGAACTGACTCACGCGCCCTGCGCGCCGGGAACCCTGGAAACGCTGTCGCGCTTCTCGATTCTGTCGCGCCTGAAAGAGCCGGAAAACTCGAGCATCTACTCGAAAATGCGCGTCTATGACGGTGAAAGCCTGAAAGATACCGACCCGAAAGCGAAATCCTATCAGGAGTATCGCGATTATGCCGGCGTTGATGAAGGGATGAACGGCTTGTCTACCCGCTTCGCGTTCAAAATTCTGTCGCGGGTATTTAACTTTGATCACGCCGAAGTCGCCGCGAACCCGGTGCATCTGTTCTACGTCCTGGAGCAGCAAATTGAGCGTGAACAGTTCCCGCAGGAGCAGTCCGAACGTTACCTGGAGTTCCTCAAAGGTTATCTGATCCCGAAATACGCCGAGTTTATCGGGAAAGAGATCCAGACCGCCTACCTTGAGTCCTACTCGGAATACGGGCAGAACATTTTTGACCGTTATGTGACCTACGCCGATTTCTGGATTCAGGATCAGGAGTATCGCGACCCGGATACCGGCCAGCTGTTTGATCGCGAGTCGCTGAATGCGGAGCTGGAAAAAATCGAGAAGCCGGCCGGGATCAGTAATCCGAAAGACTTCCGCAACGAGATTGTCAACTTCGTGCTGCGCGCCAGAGCGCACAACAGCGGACGCAATCCAAACTGGACCAGCTACGAGAAACTGCGCACGGTTATTGAGAAGAAAATGTTCTCCAATACCGAAGAGCTGTTGCCGGTGATCTCGTTCAACACCAAAACGTCAACCGATGAGCAGAAAAAACACGATGACTTTGTCGACCGCATGATGGAGAAAGGCTATACCCGCAAGCAGGTTCGCCTGCTGTGCGAATGGTATCTGCGGGTACGTAAATCATCCTGATAGACCAGCCCGGCAGGCAACTGCTGCCGGGCGAATAATAACTGCGAAGACCCAATGACATTCAGCGCCAGGCACATTCCGGCGCTTGAATGGCCGGGGCATAGTTGGCAAATGCAGTACAGGAGGGCATATGACCTGGTTCATAGACCGACGCCTGAACGGGAAAAATAAAAGCGCCGTCAACCGGCAGCGCTTTCTGCGCCGCTACAAAGCGCAGATAAAGCAGTCGATCTCCGAGGCCATAAACAAGCGCTCGGTGACCGATATTCAGAGCGGAGAGTCCGTCTCCATCCCAACGGACGATATCAACGAACCGATGTTTCATCAGGGGCGCGGCGGCCTGCGCAATCGCGTTCATCCCGGTAACGATCACTTCGTGCAGAATGACCGTATTGAACGCCCTCAGGGCGGCGGAGGCGGTGGAGGAAGCGGTCAGGGGCAAGCCAGCGCCGATGGCGAAGGCCAGGATGAGTTTGTTTTTCAGATCTCGAAAGATGAGTATCTGGATTTGTTATTCGAAGATCTTGCCCTGCCGAATCTGAAGAGAAATCAGCATCGGCAGCTGACGGAATTCAAAACCCATCGCGCAGGCTACACCGCTAACGGGGTTCCCGCCAACATCAGCGTCGTTCGCTCGCTGCAAAACTCGCTGGCGCGGCGCACGGCGATGACCGCCGGTAAGCGCCGGGAGCTGCATGCTCTGGAAGAAGGTCTGGAGAGTATTAGCAAAAGCGAACCGGCGCAGCTGCTGGAGGAGGAGCGGCTGCGCAAAGAGATTGCCGAGCTACGGGCGAAAATCGACCGCGTGCCGTTTATCGATACTTTCGATCTGCGCTACAAGAACTACGAAAAACGGCCAGAACCCTCAAGTCAGGCGGTGATGTTTTGCCTGATGGACGTCTCCGGCTCGATGGATCAGGCGACAAAGGATATGGCAAAACGCTTTTACATCCTGCTGTATCTGTTCCTCAGCCGGACCTATAAAAACGTTGATGTGGTTTATATCCGCCACCATACGCAGGCAAAAGAGGTCGACGAACACGAATTCTTTTATTCGCAGGAGACCGGCGGCACCATTGTCTCCAGCGCTCTGAAGCTGATGGATGAAGTCGTTAAAGAGCGCTATGACCCGGCGCAGTGGAATATCTACGCCGCTCAGGCATCGGACGGCGATAACTGGGCGGACGATTCACCGCTGTGTCACGAACTGCTGGCGAAGAAAATCCTGCCCGTGGTCCGCTACTATAGCTATATCGAGATAACCCGCCGTGCGCACCAGACGCTGTGGCGGGAGTATGAACACCTGCAGTCGACCTTTGAAAACTTTGCCATGCAGCATATTCGCGACCCGGAAGATATTTATCCGGTGTTCCGGGAACTGTTTCACAAGCAAACCTCAAAAGCGGACGGTTAATCTCTTCCCGACAGCCAGCTTTCACAGCTGGCTGTTTTTTTCGCTTTATCCGGCCCGGGTCTGCTGTAGAGTGCCAGGGTCAATTTCCGCCATTATCAGGTCGGGCAAGCTCTCCAGCTGGTGCACCTTGCCGCACTTAACGATGATCTGCCGGGCCCTATCATATCCCGGCGCCCACAGCCGATTATTCATGCGCACATCCTTATACACTGCAACCAGCGGTTTTTTCCACGCAGCCGCCATATGAACCACCGAGGTATCCGGCGAGATAACCAAATCGGCCTGCTCAATCAGCGCCATGCAGTGGTGCAGCGTTTTAAACGGATTCACGCTGACCTTCTCCGGCAGAGAAAGACGAATTTCATTGCGGTGGTCGAGCAATATTATATTGATAGCGGGATACTCTTCGCGTAGTCGGGTGAGAAGCGTGGCCAGCTGCTCCTGCGACATGCTGCGGTCCTGATGGCCGGCAAAAATATTTATGACCACATTTCGTCCACTTTTAGCCGCCAGATAATCACGCACCTCGTGCTCGACATTCTCGGGAATATGCAAGTCATAAGACTGCAGATATTTTTTGTCCAGCTGGAGATAATCGGCAATGAGCGTAAAGGTCTTGCTGACGTGCCAGTTTGCACAGTCAAAATCAAAAGAGCGGGTATAGTGATTAATAGAAGGCCATTTATTAAACCCCAGCACCGAGCGCGCTTTTATCTGCCGTAACAGCAGCATCCGGTGCACCGGAATATCAAACAGCGAGGGGTCAATAACAATATCATACTTATTATTCGCAAGCTCATTAATAACGGACTGAGGAACGTTATGGGTAAACTTACGCAGATAAGCCGCCGAGTCGACATTCTCAGCTTCATAAATATGGCGAATATGTGGATTATCACGCATGACCTGGCTGTTCGATTTCGTTAACAGAAAATCAACGGTCATACCTGCCTTATGGAGGCATTTAACCAGCGCAGAATCAACGACAACGTCGCCTATCGCGCCTTCATTGCGCATAAGCAGTACCGTTTTGGCGGACGTTAAATCTGCTTCGCGACGCGCGCGACTATCCCATAACGCTTTTGCGATATAAACCCGCAGAATATTGCGTAATTTCTTAAAAAAATAATTGCGGCGCCGGTTGAGCTCTCTTATTTTTTTAAACTTCCGGGGAGCTACCTGCACCGCTGCGTTTTCCATCATCATAACCTCGTCACCACAATCAACAACACCTCTGCTAGTCATCCTAATGACTAATGAAAATAAGAAAAGTTCTCTTGTTATATAAAATTATCCTGTTTTTGGCGCAGGGCGAATAGTAATACGTTTCGTTATTGCAGCATATCTTATTGCATGCAAAATGAGGGAAAGGTGAAGTTAATGTGGATAAAAAGGGTATAAAAGCCTACAATTAGCGTGCTTATAGTTTGCATGAATTCTGGTTTCATTTTTCACATCGCTATCGGGATCGCCATACACAAGTGAACTCTTTCTCCATTCAACACGTAATGTGGCTAAACATGCACACGCTTTTGCTAAAATCTACCGGTGACAACTGCTTAAGTTTTATCACAGCGTATCCTGATTTTTCCCCTTCATGACATGAATAGACCGTGCGCAGGTAAACTGACCTTAACGATCTGGTGAACTAACGTAATGAAATTAAAGAATAAATTACTTCGTCATTTGATTTCGGCTGGGGTAGTGGTCCTGACCTCTTCATTCCTGGTCTATGAGTTAGTCGTCAGCCATCGGGATATGTCGGAATATATGCACTATATTGTCGAAAAAGGCGAGTATGCTTTTCTCTACGATAAATATCAAAATCAGCTGGTTATCTCCCAGATCGCCCGCAAGTTAGATACCCTACCTTCTGCTGAAGTTGCTCAACAGGCATGCGACAGCGTACAAACAAAAGGCAGCGTTAGCGGTCTGAATATTACGGAGTACACCTTTCCCCTGCTTAGCGGCACGCTCAGTGCGAATCAGTCTTCCTGCCTGGCGTGGGTTAACGATCTGCCCGCGCTGCAGGCCTTTGATACCATTATCGACCATAACAGAACCCACCATGGCCAGGAAACCGGTCCTTATAAATCCGACAACAAATTACGTTACTTCATTGATTTTAAAAATAAATATGTGTATTTCCATACTCAAGTCGAGATTAAAAACCGCGCACTGGACAACTGGAACTTTCTCCACGACGGCAAATTAGGTATTACCCAGACTAACCTTAACAGCTTACTGCGCGGCCGCACGTTGATGTCCAGCATCTACGTGGACGCGGTAACCGGGCAAAATATTCTCTCGTTTTTGTCCCCGGTGTATCACCACGAAGGGCTTAAAGGGGTCGTCATGGTCGATGTCAGCCGTAAAGATATCGAAGAGCTCCTGTATACCGCTGACCGCCCGCTGGTGTGGCGTTATCTCGACATCACATTAACGGATTCGGACTCAACCTCAGAAATCATTGTTCACCGCAGCAAAACGCATCTTTTTAGCTATGCCCATTATCAACATGCGGTAGCCACAAACCTGCAGATCTCGCTGTCGCTGGACGTGATGTATTTCCTGCTCAGCTCCTGGAAGCTCTTCCTGTTTTACCTGATTTCTACCGGCGTGCTGCTTCATCTTGTTCGCATGCATTTTCGTTTGTATATCGATGTTTTTAAAGAAAATATTAGTGATTCATTAACCGGTCTTTACAACCGTAAAATTCTCTCCTCGCTGCTGGAATCGCGCATGCAAAAGCTGACGGAACAGGGGGTGAATATTGTGTTTATGGCGCTGGACTGCGACCGGCTTAAATACATTAATGATACCTTTGGGCATAACGAAGGCGACCGCGCAATTGTGATGCTTGCTCAGTCCATATCCGCCGCCATACGCAAAAGCGATTACGGTATCCGGTTGGGTGGCGATGAGTTCTTTCTGATACTGATTGATTACGCCGAAGAAGACGCCAAAAATATTACCGAGCGTATCCGCCAGCATCTGCGAACGATTGACGTCAACAAGCGCGTTAACTTCTCATGGGGCGCCTGTAGCATGGCGCCGGGAGATAGCCTGGCCGATACCATGCAAATCGCCGATGCCCGGCTGTACGAAAATAAAAAACAAAAAAAGCACGTCCATCCAGGGCGAGAGGATTAATCTTTAGCTTTAAATTTTTAAGGAACCATCAGCATGAACGCGACTGCAGGACTCAACATTCATCAGCAGCTGATCGCGCTGCTTAACCGCTCCCATGCCCGCTACCGGGTTGTGGAACATGAAGCCGTCGGGAAATGTGAAGCGGTGTCGAAGATCCGCGGTACCGCGCTGGGTCAGGGAGCCAAAGCGCTGGTATGCAAAATTAAAGGTCATGGCGTAAATCAGCACGTTCTGGCGATTCTTGCCGCCGACCTGCAGGCGGACTTAGCCCGTCTGGCCGAGTATATCGGCGGCAGTAAAGCCTCCCTCGCCAGCCCGGCGGAAGTGGACTCCCTGACCGCCTGCGTGTTTGGCGCGATTCCCCCCTTTAGTTTCCACCCGGCGTTGCGGCTGGTTGCCGATCCGGTCCTGTTCGAGCGTTTCCCGGAAATCGCCTTTAACGCCGGGCAGCTTGATAAATCGATCATCCTGGATACCGCCGACTATCTGCGCATTGCTCGGCCGGAATTGGCGGCTTTTCATCGCCAGCCCTGAGTCTGCTCCCGCCGTCTGCAGCACGTTTCCGCTTTTTTGCGAGCTTCGCGGCGGAAAGATCGCCATCGGGCAGATGCCTGAAAACATCATTCTGAGATAAAAAAAGCCTGTTTAGTCACGCAATTATGCGTAGAGTAAACGGGCTTCTCTTTTTTGTTTTCTGGCAAGGACCTCTGCACATGCTCGACACCACCCTGTTAATACTGCTGGGCCTGGCGGCGCTCGGCTTTGTTAGCCATAACACAACCGTGGCTATTTCTATCCTGGTGTTAATTATCGTTCGCGTCACCCCGCTTAACGCTTTCTTTCCGTGGATAGAAAAGCAGGGGCTGACCATCGGTATAATTATTCTCACCATTGGCGTGATGGCGCCAATCGCCAGCGGTACGCTCCCGCCTTCAACGCTGCTGCATTCCTTCGTTAACTGGAAATCGCTGCTGGCCATCGCGGTAGGCGTTTTTGTTTCCTGGCTTGGCGGGCGCGGCGTAGCGCTGATGGGCTCGCAGCCGCAGCTGGTTGCCGGGCTGCTGGTCGGCACCGTGCTCGGCGTCGCCCTCTTCCGCGGCGTACCGGTCGGCCCGTTGATCGCCGCCGGGATAATTTCGCTGTTTATCGGGAAGTCGTAGCCAGGCTGGCAAGATAGCGTCCCGGCGTCTGCCCAAGGCCCTTTTTAAACATAGTAATAAAAGCGGTGGTGGAGTCGTAGCCCAGGCTCTGCGCCGTCTGCTGTACCGTTTGCCCGCGAATCAGCATCTGCAGGGAGAGAATAAGCTGCAGCTGATGCCGCCAGCGCCGAAAGCTCAGCCCCGTCTCGCGCACCACCAGCCGCGCCAGATTGCGTTCACTCATGGCAAACTCCGCCGCCCACTGCGCCAGGGTTTGCCAGCGGGCCGGGTCGACGGCCATCATTTCCGCCATTTGACGAATTTTGGCATGTCCGGAGACCGGTAGCTGCAGATGCTCCTGCGGCTGCTGCGGTAGCTCATCAAACAGCACCTGCACCAGCCGGTCCATCTCCGGTTTACCGAGCCAGGCCCTGCCGCGCTGGGCCATCGCGAGGATCAGCTCGCGCACCAGCGGCGAAATCTTTAACGTACAGCAGAAATCCGGCATCGGCGCAGCATCGGGTTCGATAAATAAGAAGCAGATTTGCGCCTCCGGCGTCGCGCGATTACTGTGCGGTACCTGCCCGGGCACCCACACCGCGTACTGCGGCGGCACCATCCACATGGCGTTCTCGACTTCACAGGTTAGCGCCCCGTGAAGGGCAAGTATGAGTTGCCCTTTACGATGCTGATGGCGCGGAATGTACTGTTCATCCGCGACAACCTGAATACGAAAAGCCAGCGCCGCCTCGTGGCCGCTGTCCGGGTCGTAGCCGTCCAGGCCGAGTCCGATCATAAAATTGTCCGATTTTAGCGATAATCTGTCATTTTAGCTTGATTTAAACATCCCACAAACAGGCTATTGTGAACGCCTCGTATTCTTGTTTGAGATCGCCATGAATTCTGTTTTACCTTCTGCCGGCCGCCGTCCTCTTTTGTTGATTGCCGGTATTCTGCTTATCGCCACGACCTTACGCGTGGCATTTACCGGCGCCGCGCCGCTGCTCGACGCCATTCGCAGCGAATATGGCCTCACTACCGCACAAACCGGGCTGTTAACGACGCTGCCGCTGCTGGCCTTCGGCCTGGTGTCACCGCTGGCTGCGGGAGTCGCTCGCCGCTTCGGCATTGAACGCAGCCTGCTGCTGGCGATGATACTGATTTGCCTCGGAATTGGTCTGCGCTCCCTGCCCTTCGTCTCGCTACTGTTTATCGGCACCGCGGTGATCGGCTGCGGTATCGCGCTGGGGAACGTACTGCTGCCGGGGTTAATCAAACGCGACTTTTCGCAGCACGTCGCCAAAATGACCGGCGCTTACTCTCTCACCATGGGTGGCGCGGCGGCATTGGGCTCGGCCATGGTGGTACCGCTGGCGCTTGCCGGACTTGGCTGGCGCGGCGCGCTATTGACGCTGATGGTTTTTCCACTGCTGGCGCTGTTTGTCTGGCTGCCGCAGTCGCGCAGGCAGGCTACCGCGCCGCTGACCGGTTCGGGAGCCATCCATAACCGCGGTATCTGGCGTTCTGCGTTAGCCTGGCAGGTGACGCTGTTTCTTGGCATTAACTCGCTGGTCTATTACGTTATCATCGGCTGGCTGCCGGCCATTTTGCAAAGTATTGGCTACAGCGAAGCGCAGGCGGGTTCCCTGCACGGGTTGCTGCAGCTGGCGACAGCCGCGCCGGGACTGGCGATTCCCTTAATCCTTCATCGGTTAAAAGATCAGCGCGGTATTGCGGTGCTGGTCGCTATGATGTGCGCGGTCAGCGCGCTCGGATTATGGTTTCTCCCGGGTCAGGCGGTAATGTGGACGCTTATCTTCGGCTTTGGCTCCGGCGCGACCATGATTCTGGGGCTGACCTTTATCGGACTGCGCGCCAGCTCAGCCCATCAGGCCGCTGCGCTGTCGGGAATGGCGCAGGCGGTGGGCTATCTGCTGGCCGCCTGCGGGCCGCCGGTGATGGGTAAAATTCATGACGCCTCGGGCGACTGGCATATTCCGCTGATCGCCGTGGCGCTAATTTCTGTCGTGATGGCGGTCTTCGGCGCGCTGGCTGGCCGCGATCGAGAAATTCACGGCTAGCGGCACTCTCGCCCGGCAAACGCTGCCGGGCGTTTATTTAACGGCTCGCGGCGTGTAAAAACGCGTGAACCAGCGGCGCGGGCCGCCCCTCCAGCGCATTGCGCTCGTGCTGGAACAGCGTGGCGACAAAGAATGGATGCGTAACCAGCTCGACCGCACGAATCTCGCCGTCATCGTCCCAGCCGGTCACCCGCAGATCGCCCTGCTCCAGTTCGCGAGCAAAATCGTCGGCAATCCCATAATTACAGTGGTATCCCTCCTGAATGCTATCGCGACCGTAAGCGCGCGCGATAAGCGTATTGGCGCGCAGCTCAATATTATCCGTCTTTTCAACCAGCGAGCAGCTTAGCGGCGCGATCACCATCCGGCCTTCGGTATCGGTTTCCGCATGCGCGGCATCCTGCCAGCCCATAACGTTGCGCGCATACTCAATAATGGCGTGCTGAAACCCACCGCAGGTACCGAGGAACGGTATGCTGTTTTCACGGGCGTGGCGAATGGCGATAAATGCGCCTGCGGCGTTTTTATAGGGGCTGGCGGGTACCACCCAAATAGCATCGTAGTCAGCAAGATCCTCAGTAGAGTTTATCTCACTGGTTGCCAGCCAGTCATAGCGCAACGAAAGCTCGAGGACGGCTGCAGCATCATCTATTGCCAGGGGAATCGCTTTGTGGGCGACAACATCGGGGTTGTAATCACCAACCAGGGCAATACGCAGGGGGGAGTTCATAGCAGGATCCTTATGTCAGAGCGATTATCAGGCAACACAAGGAGCCTCAGATTAGCGATCTCACATGCAGAAAACAATCCTTATTTTCTCTGCGCCTGAAGACGGGCATTTTGCGCCGACTGGCGGTATGGTATAGGACAGAAGAATGGCTATGGATACACGATGAAGAGCAAAATTCTGGTTAGCGCCTGCCTGATGGGCTTTCAGGTTCGCTATAACGGCAGCCACAAGGCCCGCTTGACTGACGCATTGACTCGCTGGCAGCGTGAGGGACGGCTGGTCACCCACTGCCCGGAGCTGGCGGCCGGATTGCCTGTACCGCGACTACCGGCTGAGATCCTCAACGTCCAGGGCGCAGAGGTGATGCAAAATCGCGGGCAAATTGTTGAAAGCGACGGCAAGGATGTCACTGCTCATTACCAGTTGGCCGCCTGGCTGGCGCTAAAAGCGGCGCAAGAAGAAGGGTGCGCTGCGGCTCTGCTTACCGATGGTAGCCCCACCTGCGGCAGCCAGTTTATCTATGATGGTACCTTTAAAGGCCAGCGCAAACCCGGTGCTGGTGTTGCAGCCGCTCTGCTTCGTGAGCACGGCATTAAGGTATTTTCTGAGCAGCAGCTCCCGCAGCTGCTGGCGTGGATGGAACAAAGGGAGGGCAATGATGATTCAGTGTAAACGCGTTTATGACCCGCAGGAAACGAGCGACGGCTACCGGATACTGGTAGACCGTCTGTGGCCGCGCGGGATAAAAAAAGAAGCGCTGAACTACGATGAGTGGTGTAAAACGCTGACGCCATCAGCAGATTTACGCAAGGCTTTTCACAGCGAGACAATCGATTTCGCCCACTTTAGCCAACTCTATCGCCAGGAGCTTGAGGCTCAACGGGAGGAAGGCAAACGCCTGGCTGCCCTGGCCAGTCAACAGCCGCTGACGTTACTCTATGCGGCGAAAAACACCCGGCAAAACCATGCGCAGGTGCTGGCTGACTGGCTAAAATCGCTACAATAAACGCTACGGCTTATTCGGGTGATCGCGCCCGCCAGAGCGCCCATTCATCTAACGTTTCCCCGCTGGGCAGCTTACATTCAGTGCGTACGCCCTGCGGGCTTTGGATGGGAACCTGCGTGCCGCCGAGCTGCTGACAGTAAACCGAAGCCGGGTTAGCCATCCCCACCGGATGCGCAGGTTGCGTCGGCTGAGTCTGCGCACATCCGGCCATCGCCAGAGGCAACATAGCTATCATCCACTTCATTTCTACTCCTTAATTGATCAAAACGGACTTTCGCCCTGAATCTCCACCTTTTCTCCATTTTAGCTGCACTTTTGCATCGTAGAGTAGCCCTGTTCTCGAACTGACCAGAGAACAGATCATTCCATAATCAATGAGTTTTTCCCCGTCGCCCCCGACGGGGCTTTTTTCCCACCCTCGATGCAGGTATTCTCCCGACAGATGTGTTAAATTTTGTGTATCTCTGTTAATTCTGCGCTAATTGTCGTTTTGCATAGCTTGCCGGTAGTTACGATTAGCGTTCGGGAGCCGTATTCCTCATGTCCGATTTTCTCCTCGCTCGCGTTTCACAAACGCTCGCCAATGAACACACCCTGGAAACATTGGTTCGACAGCTGCTTGAGATGCTGGAGCTTGTTACCCGAATGGAATCTACCTACCTGACTCGTATTGACTTCGAGGCGCAGCGCCAGCAGATTATGTACGCGCACAATAGCAGCGAAATGCAGATCCCTGAAGGTTTCTCCGTTCCCTGGAATGACTCCCTGTGTAAACGTGCGCTGGACGACCGCTGCATATTCAGCAACGATGTCGCCGAGCGCTGGCGTTCGTGTATCGCCGCCCAGGATTTGGGTATCGCAACCTTTTTCAGCATCCCCGTGCGCCTGACCGATGGCTCATTATTCGGCACGCTCTGCGCCACCAGCCGGGAAAGACAGCCCTATAACATTGAGGGTGAGCAGGTGATGAATCTGTTTGCCAACCTCATTTCGCACTATGTTGAGAAAGAGACCCTGGTGCAGCAGCTTCGGGCAGCAAACGTCGCGCTGGAGATGCACTCGTACACCGATGAGCTCACCGGTTTGCCGAATCGCCGCTCGTTGTTCAAGCATCTTGCCGCACAGTTTGCGCAGGCCAGAGAACGCCAGCGCAGCGTACTGCTCATTTTTATCGATCTCGATGATTTCAAGGCAATCAACGACCGATTCGGTCACCCCTGCGGTGACAGCTTTCTGATTCAGGTTGGAGAACGCCTGTTGGCCCGCGCCCGCCGCGGCGATATTGTTGGCCGCCTGGGCGGCGATGAATTTTTGCTGGTTGGCCTATGTTCCGAAGCGGAGGAACAACAGGAGTATATTGCCGCTTTACGTAAAGAGCTAACGGGGAGCTATTTCCTTGGCGCGCACCGAATTAACTATCCCGGCGCCAGCTTTGGCGTGATTGAAGCCGACCCACAGGCAATGGACGTTGAGCAAGCGCTACGAAGCGCCGACGACGCGATGTATCAGGATAAAAAGTCACGTCGCCAGGGAACATTTTTTCATATTGACTAATATACGGTGAAATCCCGTATCATATTAAGCACGATTCGCACCTACAGGGGCTCAATAATGAGACTGGGTATTCTATTTCCGGTGGCTATTTTTATCGTCGCCGTTGTTTTTCTGGGCTGGTTTTTTGTCGGCGGCTATGCGGCACCGGGCGGGGCGTAATGAAGAAAAGCACCATTATTATGCTTATTGTCGCAATTGTGGCCGTGGCGGGTACGCAGCTGGGCTGGTGGTAAAACCAGGAATATTCGCCCTTCAGACTGGCAAACATTGCGGAATTTTCTTATCTACTCAATAACTTAAAAGAATAGACTCACTTCATCAGCCGTTTGCGCTTGTCGCCGTTCGCGGACAGATTTAACTGGAGAAGTGAGAAATGAAAAAATCGATCGTGTTGCCGTTAGTGCTCGCGCTTTGCACGCTATTATCGGGATGTATCGTCGACAGAGGCTATCACCACGGGCACCGTCATCATCATCACGACGACAGAGGCTGGCGATAAAGCGCAAAACATCACAAGGCGAACTTCGGTTCGCCTTGTCGCATACGATTAGTCCCGGCGGTCGGAGCCCAAAAAAAGGAATCCCAGCGGAATGGAGAACAGCAGCGTAAACACGATGCTATAAACCGTCACCATCGCCCCTTGCAGAAAAAACATTGAAGTCGTCCACTCTGAGTACGGCATATTGTACTCGCTCACCACGCCGCCAAAGGTTGCACGTCCTACCACGATAAGCGCGATGGCAAATATCGCCGCTATCGACATAAAGAACTTCTTGCTGTTTTTATTGCTGGTGAGTTTCTGCAGAATCATCCGGGTTCCCTTTTTTCTGAGCGATAATCGGCTGTATATGTAACACCAATGCAATCAAAATTGAAGGGAATTTGTTACAAAGCACAGAGAGTCAGCGGCGGGCCGGTGGCATATACCGGCCCCAACGATTACGACTGTAGCGTTGCCAGACGAGCGGCAAAACCGACAAACACGAGGCCAATCAGGCTATTACCGATTTTCGCCAGTTTCTTTTTCGTTTTTACGTAGCGCGTGACAAAAGAGCCGGAGACGATAAGGAAGCTCATGTAAATAAAGCTAATTATCTCCAGGGTCAGCGCCAGAATAAAGAACGCCAGCCCGGGCGTTCTGGCATTGACGTCAATAAACTGCACGAAGAATGAGACATAAAAAAGAATCGCTTTCGGATTCGTCAGGCTGAGGGTCAGCGAACGCTTAAGAATCGCGCTCCCCGGCTCGGAATCAGAAGACGAATGCCCATCGCGCTGCGTCAACACCGCGTAGAGCATCTTCCCGCCCATCCACAGTAGATAAATCGCCCCCAGGTAGCGGACGATATTGAATAATACCGGCGTGGTCTTGATGAGGGTCGCGACCCCGGCAAACGCCAGAAACATCAGAATGGCATCACCGATAAACACGCCCGCTGCCGCGAGATAGCCTTTTTTCACGCCGTGAGCGACGCCCGTCTTGAGGACAAAAAAGGTATTGGGACCGGGCACCAGAATGATAAAGATAGCCCCAACCAGATAGGTCAGGTAATTCAGTACACCAAACTCAGCGAACACAACGCACTCCTTCGCTTACAACAAAAATATGATCCCGCGCACGTTAACGCAACCGGGACCATTTTGAAAGCGCCGCGAGTGCGGAGGGCTTAATAGAGCGAAGTTTCGCCCAGCGGACGGGTTTTAAAACGGCGATGAACCCACAGATATTGTTCAGGGGCGCGCAGGATCTCTTTCTCGATAATCTTGTTGATATAGCTCGCCGCATCCTGTTTATCTTCTCCAGGATAGTCGCGCATCACATCGCTGATATGCAGGCTATAACCTTTGCGGTCCGCTTTACGCACCATGCTGATCGTCAGCATTTTTGCGCCCGACAAACGAGAAAGCACGTAGGTGCCGTTGGTCGTCGCCGCTTGCTGGACCGAGAAGAACGGGGCAAATACGCTCCCCTTCGGGCCGTAGTCCTGATCCGGCGCGAACCACACCGCTTCGCCCGACTTTAACGCATGCACCAGTCCGGATAAATTTCGGCGGTCGATCATCGCCTTGTTCGAGCGCAGGCGACCGCGCGTCTGCACCCACTCCATCAACGGACTGTTATGCGGACGGTAGGTTGCCATCATGGGGCGACACAGCCCCATCGTGCGGCCACCCAGTTCAAGAGACATAAAGTGGACGCCGACAACCATCACGCCTTTCCCTTCGCTCAGCGCATTGTTGAGGTTGACCATCCCCTCGACGTCAAACCATTTTTTCACTCGCTCATCGCTCCAGAACCACGCCATACCGGTTTCAATCAGCCCCATTCCCAGAGACATGAAATTTTGCTCGATCAGCTTTTCGCGCGCCGCTGGCGACATTGTGGGGAAGCAGAGTTCGAGATTACGTCTGGCGATATGCTCACGACGTTTAAGGAAGCGCCGGGAGGCGCGTCCCGCGCTGGTGCCGATAAGATGCAAAACGGGATAAGGAAGCTGGACAATCAGCCAGAGTACGCCCAGGCCAAACCAGGTACCCCAATTACGAGGGTGAAGAAGACTTTTATTAAAAGCGTAAGACATGTTTTTTCCTGTAAACATTAGAACATGAGGTAACGCTTAAGGAAAAAACGAGTCCCTTCATCTGTCATTAGGCGGTACGTGTAGCAGTTCAGACAATAATAATCCTGTTAAATTCACTGCGGCAAGTAAAAAACGACGCCAGCAGAAAAAAACACATTACCCGCACACCTGTAACAAAATGTAAAACAAAAAATGAATAAATCATTACAAATATCCGCCACAAGAATGATTAACACGCTAATCATTCATCATAAGGCAGGCTGTTCTCGAAGCAGGAGAACGCTGCGCTCCCTGCAGGCAACGGCGGAGGCCGCGTCAGGACAGGGCTGCGCAGCAATGGTACCGGGATAATTTTGGTTTTCCGTTATCCCTTTAACCGCGTCAGCACTTACGCTACCCATTTATCTCTCTTAACGCTTTTTGATTTAACAGAAGAATATAAGAGAGCTTCCCGAAGCCAAAGTTGAAATAAGAATCACCTTATTTTACTTTCCTGACAATAATTAATAATTATCGACAATTATCCATTTCGCCACCGTTATTTCGGACTTTTTACCTGCATTTATTTAACCGGACAGCAGGCAATAAAGCTCAGAGATTTTTTCGTGGTAAAAAGTAGTATAGATGTCAATATTGGCACAAACATCAGCAACTGCAGAACCGAGGTTACCGCAGAGATGTCGCGTGCGATCTGTTATCTCAAGGGGGAGGTTACCCTCAGCCGGTTGTCCCGGCGCCCGATGCGCGTGGTGAAATAACTCGGGTAAGGCGTACTGCGCCCTACCCGACGTTAATCAGTAAGTGTGGAAATATTGCTGAATCACCTGCGGATTTTTCGTTTGCGTCAGCGCGGTCATCAGCAAAATGCGCGCTTTTGCCGGATTGAGAGAATCGGCCACCAGTCCCGGCTGGCCGCCATCTACCGGCACCACGCCGCTGCCGGTACGCGAGGCGCGAACCACCACGATGCCGGCTTTTTCCGCTTTTTCAATTCCTGCCGCACTGCGTACGGAGACCGACCCCGCGCCGGTACCTGCGTAAATAATCCCGTCAGCATGGTGAGCGATCGCCGCGTCATACATATATTCAGGGTCATCCTGGTAGCCATAAATAATGACTACTTTCGGCAGCGCGTTCAGGTTACGGACGTCGAAAACTGAACGCACGGTGTGAATTTTGTCCACGCGGGTTTCGAACTGCGGCTTACCGCTGACGATCACGCCGAGGTAGCCCTCTTCCGGCGCCCGGAAGGTATCCAGCGTCGTGGCGTTGGTTTTAGTGACAAAACGCGCTGCCCCGATGCGATCGTTAAGGACCACCATCACCCCACGGCCTTTCGCTTCCGGGTCAGCCGCCACGGTCACCGCTTCCAGCAGATTCATCGGGCCGTCGGCGCTGATGGCCGTTGCCGGGCGCATTGCCGCCGTGAAGACCACCGGCTTATTGCTTTTTACCGTCAGGTTGAGGAAATAAGGCGTCTCGTCGAGGGTATCGGTACCGTGGGTAATGACTACGCCGTCGACATCCTCGCGGGCCAGCAGTTCATTGACGCGTTTGGCCAGCTTGAGAATAATATCGCTGGTCATATTTTCGCTACCGATATTGGCAACCTGCTCACCGTCAACGCGGGCGACTTTACTCATTTCAGGAACGGCGTTAATCAGCGTCTGTACGCCAATCGCGCCGGCTTTATACCCGGTTGTCTGGGTGTTGCTGGCCGCCGAACCGGCAATGGTGCCTCCGGTTGCCAGGATCACAATATGCGGCAGACGCGTGTCGCTGAACGCGAAAGCACTTATCGACAGTAACGCAATGGTCAGTAATGCTCTAAAATTCATAATTACCCATCCCCAAATAGATTTTAATCAAATTCGCCCGGTGATAATGCAAAGGGCTTGCCAGGATTTAATGTATTTTGCCGGTCAAAAGTGGTTAACTATCGGACAAAAAAGGATTTTTATTTCGCCAGGAGCGCGACATTGGTGCACAGATGCGCTAAAAACGGGCATCATAAAATGCAAAATCAGAAACAACTCATGCAATCTGTTCTGTCTTGATGGCATCGCGAGTAACCAAATAAGCCATAACGACGCGGGTAACCCGAGAGAGAAAAACGATGCGTATCGCCTTAAAATCAGCATTGATGCTAACAACCCGCGTCATACAAATCATTAATCCTGAACTGCAGCTGCATATGCAGCGAACGGCGCTGATCGCACTGGAGCTGGCGCAGGCATCAGGGCTTTCGCGCCCGCAGCAGCAAACGGTCTTTTGCGCCGCGCTGCTGCACGATATTGGCGTTCTGGGTGACAAAAGGGCCTTCTCCTCGCTGAACGTTATCGATAATCTCAATGACCCCCATCAACATCGGGGAGCAGAAATGCTGGCCGGATTAACCACCCTGGCCCCAATCCTGCCGATTATTCGCGATCATCATTTTAGCCCGCACCACAGGGGCAGCCTCGAACAGCATATCGTCTATTTTGCCGATGTTTTTGAGCGCCTGCTGGCCGGTAATAAAGGCGGTTCGGCTTATCAACCCGATATTATTATTACGCAATTTCGTACGCTCTATCAGGCGATCGACCCGTCGCTGTGTCAGACCTTGTGCCAGCTCGCACAAAAAGAGCATTTCTGGCTGCATCTTAATCCTGGACATATTCAGCGAATGCTGGAAATTATCGGCCCAATTAACGATGTCTATATGGGTATTGATGGCCTGAAAGATATCTGTCTGTTAATCGCCAACATTGTCGATACCTACAGTAGCTTTACCGCCAGCCATAGCCTGAAGGTTGGACAAATTTCGCGCGCCCTTGCCGCCTGGATGAATCAGCCGGAGCTGGAGTGCCGGAAGATTGAAATTGCCGGCTATTTGCACGATATCGGTAAAGTCTACATACCGCTGGCCATCCTCGAGAAACAGGGCGAGCTCAATGATGAAGAGCTGCTGCAAGTTCGGGAACACAGCTATATGACCGGCGAAATTCTTAGCGCATTTAGCGAACTCGGCGATATTGTGAACTGGGCGGCCAATCATCACGAAAAACTGGATGGCAGCGGTTATCCTCTGCATCTGAGTGGCGATTACCTGCAGCTGGCAGATCGCATCATCGCCATCGCGGATATTTTCACCGCCCTTACCGAAGACCGCCCTTATCGCCCCGGCATGAGCCGTCAGCAAGCGTTACGGCTGATTGAGTGTGATGTGACAAACGGCGCGCTGGATAAAGACGTTTACCGCGTTTTACATCAGCATGCCGAAGCGCTGCACGCTATTATTACTCACACGCTGCCCTCTTAATTTGCCGGCTCTCTGCTGGTGAAGCCGGAGCGCAGCGACAAAAAATATAATTAATTCATCTGCACGCAAGGATATATCCGGTGAGAATCGCCACCATGACCAATTGGGCCTACGGGATCACCGTCGCCCTGACCCTCGCCTCAGGCATGGCAATGCTGATGGCCTCAAGTGCGGATAATGCTGAACGCCGCGCCGTCGAACAACGTCAGGTGTTCGACCAGTTGAGTGAAGAAGTCGAAAGCGGCGCCTGGGAGCTTTCCGATCTGGCGCGGCTCTATATCATCCAAAAAAATCAGGATGTGCTACGCGAATACCGGCAGCAGGCGCAGACCATTGCCGCCATTGAACACCGGCTGGTTAAACTCAAAGATAATGGCGCAACCGCTGAAGAACTGGCGCTGCTGCGGGAGGGTTTACAGATTGCCGATGAACTCCAGGATGAGCAGCAGGCGGCGCTGGCGCAGGTTGCCCGGGGGGAAGAAAAAGCGGCGGTAAGCCTGCTTTACGGCGCGGCCTACGAACAGGAGCTTGAGCGGGTACAAACTCAGCTTGACCACTTTCGCCTGCTGCTTGAAGGCCGGGTGAATAAAATCATCGCTCAGGCCACGGAGAAATCACGTATCTGGCGTACGCTCTCTGAAGTCATGGTTGGCCTCACCGCCCTGATGTTTCTGTTTGTGCTGGGATTTATCCTTAAGCGGCGGGTGCTCTATCCCGTTGTCCGTCTGAGCGATGTGGTGCAGCGGCTGGCATCGCAGGATTATGCGGTCGAGACGCCGCAGTTTACCCAGATAGATGAAATTGGCGATATGGCCCAGGCGATTCGTATCTTTCGCGAGAACGGGCTGGCGCGGCAGCGGCTGGAACAAGAGCGCGATGCCGACTGGGCCGTCCGCGAGCTGCTGGCGCGGATGACCCAGCGTCTGCAGGGCTGCGAATCATTCGAGGATGTGATCAAGGTGGCCGAGCGCTTTGCCCCCAGCATCGCCCCGCAGATCCCCGGCCGACTCTATATCCTCGACACCGATCCCTGGCAGATGCGCTGCGTTGCGCAGTGGCTTTCTCCGCCGCAGGAAACGGATGTATTTCATCCCGATAACTGCTGGGCCGTTCGGCGCGGGCTGAGTCATCCTCCGGTTAACGGTGAGCCGGATATCGCCTGTTACCACCTGACGGAACCACAGGCCAATCAGTCGCTATGCGTGCCGCTGATTGCGCAAGGAGAAGCGATTGGCCTGCTCTCCTTCAGCAACGTCACCGCCGCAACCGCGCCTTCCCGCGCCTATCTTGAACTGATGGCCGAAGCGCTGGGTCTGGCTCTGGCGAATCAGCGTTTACGCAACGCGCTGCTGGAAAAGGCGCTGTTCGATTCATTAACCGGCCTGCGCAATCGTCACCATCTGGATGATGCTCTGCATACTCAAATGAATCTGGCGGTTCGCAACGGTACGCCACTGAGCTGCCTGATGATCGATATCGATCACTTCAAGGCAATTAACGATAATTACGGCCACGAAGCGGGCGATCTGGTCATTAAAAACGTCGCCGCAATTATACAGCGTGCGGTGCGTGATATCGGGATGGCCTTCCGCTACGGAGGCGAAGAGTTCCTGGTGCTGCTGGGCGGAACCCATGAAGAGGCGGCAATGGCCTGCGCGACCGAGATCTATCACAGCGTTCAGCATCTGACTTTGCGCTATGGCCTTGCTGAGATTGGTCAGATCAACGTCTCCATCGGCATCGCCAGCTACCCGCAGCATACGCATAGCGACAGCCTGCTGCGCGCGGCAGACGCTGCGCTCTACCGGGCAAAAGAGTTGGGCCGGTCAAGAATTGTGAGCTTTGGGATGTTGAAGGCGGATTGAGTCGATATTCGCACCGTTATGTAAAAGGAGCCGTGCGCTCCTTTTGCCCAGTGCAATCATCAGGACAGCGTAGCAAACTTTGGCGCGCCGGATTTTCTATCCTCTTGAAAAGTAAGCCGCTTGATCCAGGGCAAAGTCATAACTCCGTCATTGAGTAAAATTCATCGCCTGATTTGAACAAGGCTATGTCGTTTTCATGCTTTTAAGGTTTACGCTGTTCTACCTACTTTTTATCCCCTTGCAGACTTTTGCGCTTAATTACTCTTCAACCTTTTTAAGGCTCAATTGCCCGCAGAGAGGCCTCGTGGAGGTCATTTTGCATGTTTACGATCATACTCAGGAAAAATGGCAGAATAATTTTGAGACCGGCGCAGGGCACAAACGCTCAGGCGATATGGAACTGATCCCCTTTGCCAACGGGGATATTCTCTTCCACTCGGTGTCTACAGATGCATTTAGCTATCTTTACAGCGGCGAAGAGAAGCTTTACCGCTGTTTAAAATTGGATGAAAGACCGCTATACCCTTCCTTTTAACCCTGCGTAAGCGACGCGATCCAACCCGGGACGTTGTCCGCAGAGTAAAAAAAACGGGAACCCATCGGCTCCCGTTTTGTTTAACCCAGAGACTGGATTACATGTTCGCGATGATTGCGTCGCCAAACTCTGAACATTTCAGCAGCTTAGCGCCTTCCATCAGACGTTCAAAGTCATAGGTCACGGTCTTGGCGGCGATTGCGCCTTCGGTGCCTTTAACAATCAGGTCTGCGGCTTCGAACCACTGCATGTGACGCAGCATCATTTCGGCGGACAGGATGATGGAACCTGGGTTCACTTTATCCTGGCCGGCATATTTCGGCGCAGTACCGTGGGTCGCTTCAAACAGCGCGCACTCGTCACCGATGTTTGCACCCGGGGCAATACCGATACCGCCAACCTGCGCCGCCAGGGCGTCAGAAATATAGTCACCGTTCAGGTTCATACAGGCGATGACATCGTACTCCGCCGGACGCAGCAGGATCTGCTGCAGGAAGGCGTCGGCGATAACGTCTTTAACGACAATCTCTTTCCCGGTGTTCGGGTTTTTGATCTTCATCCACGGGCCGCCGTCAATCAGCTCACCGCCGAACTCTTCGCGTGCCAGCTGGTAGCCCCAGTCTTTAAACGCGCCTTCGGTGAATTTCATGATGTTGCCTTTGTGCACCAGGGTCAGAGAATCGCGATCGTTGGTGATAGCGTATTCGATGGCGGCGCGAACCAGGCGTTTGGTGCCTTCTTCAGAGCACGGCTTGATGCCGATGCCGCAATGTTCCGGGAAGCGAATTTTCTTCACGCCCATTTCATCACGCAGGAATTTGATGACTTTATCCGCTTCAGCAGAGTCTGCTTTCCACTCGATACCGGCGTAGATGTCTTCGGAGTTTTCGCGGAAGATAACCATATCGGTCAGTTCAGGATGCTTAACCGGGCTCGGTGTACCCTGGTAGTAACGAACCGGACGCAGGCAAACGTAGAGGTCCAGTTCCTGACGCAGGGCAACGTTCAGAGAACGAATGCCGCCGCCGACTGGCGTAGTCAGAGGGCCTTTGATAGCAACACGATATTCACGAATCAGATCAAGAGTTTCGGCAGGCAGCCAGACATCCTGGCCATAAACCTGGGTCGATTTTTCACCGGTGTAAACTTCCATCCAGGAAATTTTACGCTCGCCCTTATAGGCTTTCTCAACGGCGGCATCAACCACTTTCAGCATCGCTGGGGTAACGTCAACGCCGATACCGTCACCTTCAATGAACGGGATAATCGGATTGTGAGGGACGTTCAGTTTGCCGTTTTGCAGGGTGATTTTTTGACCTTCCGCCGGAACTACTACTTTGCTTTCCATTAACCTCTCCTTCGAGCGCTTCTGGTTCTGCTCTTCCCTCTTCACGCGAGCCTGGTGTTGGCTGAGTCGGCCAGCTTCGGCGTACCGGGTCTTCCCGCTAACCGGAGCTATCGCGTCCGTGTCGCCTTCCTGCCTGTAGTGCGAATCGGTTTGAGCAATTTTTTGTTAATAATTTGTAATGAGCATGTCAATACTACCTGAATGTTTGCGTCCATGAAAGGCATTCGTAATTAGGCTATAATGCGGCAATTGATAAAGCCTGAAAATACCATGCAGAAAACTTCATTTAGAAAACATCGCGTTGAGCGATTCAGCACACAACAAGTCACCAGACAACGTAAAGAACGCCAGCCAAAAACTGTGATCTTGTTCAATAAACCCTATGATGTGTTGCCGCAATTTACCGATGAAGCCGGGCGCAGCACGCTAAAAGATTTTATTCCGGTTGCCGGCGTCTATGCCGCCGGTCGACTGGACCGCGATAGCGAAGGCCTGCTGGTGCTGACCAACGACGGCGCGCTGCAGGCGGCTCTCACCCAACCGGGTAAGCGCACCGGTAAAGTTTATTACGTTCAGGTGGAAGGTGAACCCACGGCGGATGCGCTGACCGCGCTCCGCGACGGCGTCACGCTTAATGACGGCCCCACTCTGCCAGCGGGAGTGGAGCGTGTAGCGGAGCCAGAGTGGCTCTGGCCGCGTCATCCCCCCATCCGCGAGCGTAAATCCATTCCTACCAGCTGGCTTAAAATTACCCTCTATGAAGGGCGCAATCGCCAGGTGCGGCGGATGACCGCCCACGTCGGCTTTCCCACGCTGCGCCTGATTCGCTATGCGATGGGAGGCTATACGCTGGATGGTCTGGCCAACGGCGAATGGCGGAAGGCTGAATAACTAAATTAACTTTTTACTGCCGTTTCAGGGAAGAAAATATGCGCTTACGCTTTATTTGCGCGCTGAGCCTGTGCTGCATCTCATCATTCAGCTGTGCAGAAGAGCGCTGTGAGGTGCTTGCTGGCATCGCTGCTGGTGAGGCTGCTTACATCTATAATACAGCGCGGGTAAAAACTAAGGGTCGGCTGCATTTCTATTCCGCACCAGCCGCCAAATGCCAGCTTCCAGCCTTTTTGATTACCGGGGATAACGTCGAAGTGCTTCGCAGCATGGCGTCGGGTGGCTCTCTTAGCGATCGGTATCAATACATACGTTTTCGCGATTCGAATGGGCAATTTGCCGTTGGCTGGGTGAACGCTGCCGGGCTGGCAATACAGAAGAATCCCCTACCCGTTAGCAAAGAATGTCAGCAATGGGCGAACCAGGCGATGCCGCAGCGCGTAAGCGAGGCGCCTGCCCTGCATAATCACTATCAGGTTCAAGGATCCGGACGGGCCTGGTTCTACACAATGCCTGATGAACAATGCCGCAGCCGTACCTTTTTTTTATTACCCGGGGATACCGTTTCCGCTCAGGAGCAATCTAAAGATGGTTATATTGAGGCCGTTTATTACACCGCCGATCGCCATATCGTGCGTGGCTGGCTGAAAAAAACACGGCTTATCCCTTCAAAGCACGGCGATAGCTATCGCGAGGATATCAATCCGCTATCAACGGACAAAGCATCGCGGCTGGTAACCCTTAATTTACGTCACGACTATAGCTGTATATTTTATGAAAGCTGGGACGCGGAAAAAGAGATACAAATGATGGTGCGTGAAGATCATCAATCTCCGCGTTGTCGCGGTGCAGGCGACCCGGAAACATCACCCGTCATCGCTTACATCAGCGTTAATAAACTCAGCGGCGTTATTCGCTGGCCGGATGTCGCAGAAGGATTTGAACCATAATAAAGTGGAACGAAGAGCATATCGAAATTCATCGCCTGATTTCATACATGCAAGATCGGCACTTATCAAAGGATGCACTATGTTTAAGCCGCACGTCACCGTCGCCTGCGTGGTTCACGCTAAAGGCAAATTCCTGGTTGTTGAAGAGACGATCAAAGGTAAAGCGTTATGGAACCAGCCGGCAGGCCATCTCGAAGCCGATGAAACCCTGGTTCAGGCCGCAGAACGCGAGCTTTGGGAAGAGACCGGCATTCGCGCGACGCCGCAGCACTTTCTCCGCCTGCATCAGTGGATAGCCCCGGATCGCACGCCATTTTTGCGTTTCCTCTTTACCATCGAGCTTAACGATACGTGCGCCACCGAGCCCCACGATAGCGATATCGACCGCTGCCTGTGGCTCAGCGCTGAGGAAATTCTTAGCGCGAGCAACCTGCGTTCGCAGCTGGTTGCCGAGAGCATTCGCAGCTATCAGCAGGATCCGCGCTTCCCGCTGGCGCTCATCGGCGAATTTAACTGGCCGTTTACAGGGGGTGCCTCAACGGAGGACGCGTGCTAGAATACGCCGCCTCGAAGTTCAATGTAGTGAGTAATCCAATGTCAGAAAGCCAGAAAAAAGTGATCGTCGGCATGTCCGGCGGGGTTGATTCCTCAGTTTCCGCCTACCTGCTGCTCCAGCAAGGGTATAAGGTGGAAGGCCTGTTCATGAAGAACTGGGAAGAAGACGACGGCGAGGAATACTGCACCGCAGCGGCGGATCTTGCCGACGCGCAGGCCGTTTGCGATAAGCTCGGGATTGAACTTCACACCGTCAACTTTGCCGCAGAATACTGGGACAACGTGTTTGAATTGTTCCTTGCAGAGTATAAAGCCGGACGCACGCCCAACCCGGATATTCTGTGCAATAAAGAAATTAAATTTAAAGCCTTCCTCGAATTTGCCGCAGAAGATCTCGGCGCTGATTACATCGCCACCGGCCACTACGTGCGCCGGGCCGACGTCAACGGCAAGAGCCAGCTGCTGCGCGGCCTCGACGGTAATAAAGACCAGAGCTACTTCCTCTATACCTTGAGCCACGAACAGATCGCGCAAAGCCTGTTCCCGGTGGGGGAGCTGGAAAAGCCGCAGGTGCGTAAAATCGCCGAAGAGCTGGATCTCATCACCGCGAAGAAAAAAGACTCGACCGGTATCTGTTTCATCGGCGAACGCAAATTCCGCGAATTCCTGGGCCGCTACCTGCCTGCTCAGCCGGGTAAAATTATCAGCGTTGACGGCGACGAAGTTGGCGAGCATCAGGGTCTGATGTACCACACGCTGGGGCAGCGTAAAGGTCTGGGCATCGGCGGTATCAAAGACGGCGGCGAAGACCCGTGGTATGTGGTCGACAAAGATGTCGAAAACAATATTTTGATTGTCGCTCAGGGCCATGACCATCCGCGCCTGATGTCCGTGGGGTTGATTGCTCAACAGCTGCACTGGGTTGACCGCGAGCCGCTCACGGGCACGCTGCGCTGCACGGTAAAAACCCGTTACCGTCAGACCGACATCTCCTGCACCGTGAAAGCGCTGGATGATGACCGCATTGAAGTGATCTTTGATGAGCCTGTAGCCGCCGTCACGCCGGGCCAGTCTGCGGTCTTCTACAACGGCGAAGTATGCCTCGGCGGCGGGATTATCGAACAGCGCTTGCCGCTGCAGGCCTGACAGACATATCAGCCGCTGAAGGCCCCAGCCGGGTATTTGGCGGTTTACAAGGAGAATGTGTGGCGAAGAATTATTATGACATTACGCTGGCGCTGGCCGGCGTTTGCCAGGCCGCGCGTCTGGTTCAGGAACTGGCGCACCAGGGGCACTGCGATAGCGACGCCCTGCATGTGTCGCTGAACAGCATCATCGATCTCGACCCGGAGTCTACGCTGGCGGTGTTCGGTGGTAGTGAAGCCAATCTTCGCCTCGGGCTGGAAACCCTCATCGGCGTGCTGAATACCAGCAGTCGCCAGGGGCTGAACGCCGAACTCACCCGCTATACTTTAAGCCTGATGGTGCTGGAACGTAAGCTTGCCGCCAGCAAAGGAGCCATGGATACCCTCGGCAACCGTATCGGCGGTCTGCGCCGTCAGCTTGAACATTTCGATCTGCAATCCGAGACGCTGCTTAGCGCAATGGCGGGCATCTATGTGGATGTTATTAGCCCGCTGGGCCCGCGTATTCAGGTCACCGGCTCTCCAGCCGTGCTGCAAAGCCCTCAGGTTCAGGCAAAGGTTCGCTCTGCCCTGCTGGCGGGTATTCGCTCTGCGGTGCTCTGGCACCAGGTCGGCGGCGGCCGTCTGCAGCTAATGTTTTCTCGTAATCGTCTGGTTAACCAGGCCAAACAAATTCTTGCTCATTTAACCCCGGAGTTGTGATCTATGGAATTATCCTCACTGACCGCCGTTTCCCCTGTAGACGGCCGCTACGGCGATAAAGTCAGCGCGCTGCGCGGTATCTTCAGCGAATTCGGTTTGCTGAAATTCCGCGTTCAGGTAGAAGTGCGTTGGTTGCAAAAACTGGCCGCGCACGCAGCGATCAAGGAAGTTCCTGCTTTTGCTGCCGACGCAAACGGTTACCTTGATAAAATCGTCGCCGATTTTAGCGTAGAAGATGCAGAGCGCATCAAAACTATCGAGCGCACCACCAACCACGACGTCAAAGCGGTTGAGTATTTCCTCAAGGAAAAAGTCGCCGACGTGGCTGAACTGCACGCGGTCTCCGAGTTTATCCACTTTGCCTGCACCTCCGAGGACATCAACAATCTGTCCCACGCGCTGATGCTGAAAACCGCTCGCGACGAAGTGATCCTGCCATACTGGCGCAAGCTCATCGACGCGGTGAAAGAGCTGGCGGTACAGTATCGCGATATCCCACTGCTTTCCCGTACTCACGGTCAGCCGGCTACGCCGTCCACCATGGGTAAAGAGATGGCCAACGTCGCTTACCGTATGGAGCGTCAGTATCGTCAGCTGAACCAGATCGAAATCCTTGGCAAAATCAACGGCGCGGTAGGTAACTATAACGCCCATATCGCTGCCTATCCGGAAGTTGACTGGCATCAGTTTAGCGAAGAGTTCGTGACTTCTCTGGGCATCCAGTGGAACCCGTACACCACCCAGATTGAGCCGCACGACTATATCGCCGAGCTGTTCGACTGCGTCGCCCGCTTCAATACCATCCTGATTGATTTCGACCGTGACGTGTGGGGCTACATCGCGCTCAACCATTTCAAGCAGAAAACCATTGCTGGCGAAATCGGCTCCTCAACCATGCCGCATAAAGTCAACCCGATCGACTTCGAGAACTCCGAAGGCAACCTCGGTCTGGCCAACGCGGTTATGCAGCATCTGGCAAGTAAACTGCCGGTTTCCCGCTGGCAGCGTGATCTGACCGACTCCACCGTGCTGCGCAACCTCGGCGTGGGCATCGGCTACGCGCTGATCGCCTATCAGTCAACCCTGAAAGGCGTGAGCAAGCTGGAGCTGAATCAAGACCGTCTGCTGGATGAGCTGGACCACAACTGGGAAGTTCTGGCCGAGCCGATCCAGACCGTCATGCGTCGCTACGGCATCGAGAAGCCGTACGAGAAGCTGAAAGAGCTGACCCGCGGCAAGCGCGTCGATGCCGAAGGCATGCAGCAGTTTATTGACAGCCTGGCGCTGCCGGAAGATGAAAAAGTTCGCCTCAAAGCCATGACCCCGGCTAACTACATCGGCCGCGCGACCACGATGGTTGACGAACTGAAGTAAGCCTTTCGACCCTCTTTCCGCCGGGAAAGAGGGTTATTTTTCCTCCCTCTCATCTGCTCGTCGTCATCCCCCGGGTTATTAACCAGAATAGCAGCGCCAGCAGGCTAACTGATGCTCCCAGCAGGCAGACGCCTTGCCATCCTGCGCTGGCATATACCGCAGTCGTACTTATCGCTCCCAGCGCGCTGCCGAGAGCATAAAACAGCATATACAAACCGACCAGTCTGCTGTGCGCCTCAGGACGGCTACGGAAAATCATGCTCTGATTAGTGACGTGCAGCGCCTGGCCGCCGAGATCCAGCATGACAATGCCAATCAGCAGCGCCGCTGGCGACCATGTCATCAGTGATAAAGGCCACCACGCCATCAGCAATATCACCAGGGCCGCGGCGCTGGTGCGCTGGGCATATCCGCGGTCGGCCCATTGACCAGCGCGACCTGCCGCCAGGGCGCCAATCGCGCCCACCAGGCCCAGGGCGCCAATCTCGGTATGAGAAAAGCTAAAGGGTGGCGCGCTTAACGGCAAAACTAACGCGCTCCAGAAGATAGTGAACGCGGCAAACATCAGTAATGCCAGCATGCCTCGCACCTGCAGGTTTTTCTCCTGACGCAGCAGCGCCAGCATGGATATCAGAAGCTGAGGATAGCTCAGTGGGCGCGATGCAACCGCCAGTACCGGCAGACGACGCCACAGGGGAAGCGCGATGCCTAACATCAGCAAAGCGGCAAAGATATATACCCCACGCCAGCCGAATAGATCGCTGATGCTTCCCGAAAATACCCGCGCCAGCAGCAATCCAATAAAGACCCCGCTTTGCGCTGCGCCCACTACCCTGCCCTGTTCAGAGGGGGCGGCCGCGCTTGCGGCATAAGCAATCAACCCCTGCGTCATGGCGGTACCCAGCAGACCAACGGCAAGCATGCTGGCTATCAGCATTACTGTCGATGTTGCCAGACTGACGGCAAATAGCGCAGCGATCAGTAATATCACCTGCGTCGCCATCAGTCGGCGGCGATTCAGCCTGTCTCCCAGCGGTACCAGCAATAACAAAGCCAGCGCGCAGCCAAGCTGAGTTGCCGCGATCGCGCCACCGATCGCGGCGTGGCCGATCGCAAAATCGCGCGCCAGGGCATCAAGGAGCGGTTGTGCGTAATAAACATTTGCCACGCTCAGGCCGCTGGCGATAGCAAACAGCAGCACCAGACTACGCGGCATGACCGTTGGCGGCCCCTCTGGCGATGGCGATAATAATGTCGCTTTCATCCTTCCCCCCTGGAGCATTCTGGTTTCAAAACAAAACTCATTGCAGTCTGGAGCATAAAGTTTTAAAATGCAACTAGTTTGCCACTTCCTCAGGAGCGCCTGTGTCCTCATCAGAAAACAGGGAAAACACAACCTGCCCCGTCGCCCGAAGTGTGGATATTATCGGCGACCGCTGGTCGCTGTTGATTGTGCGCGATGCCTTTGATGGCATGAGTCGCTTCAGCGATTTCCAGCGAAGCCTTGGTATAGCGCGTAATATTCTCTCCGACCGTCTGCACAAATTGCTAAACTCGGGTATTCTCACTACCCAATCCGCCTCAGACGGCACGGCCTATCAGGAATACGTACTGACGGAAAAAGGCCAGCGCTTGTTCCCTGTCGTCGTTGCGCTACGCCAGTGGGGAGAGCAGCATCTCTTTGCCGATGGCGAACGCCACTCGGTACTGATCGATAAACGTACGCAGCGCCCGGTTCCCGTGATGACGCCGATGGCCGAGGACGGATTACCGTTGAATTTTCATGAGGCTAAGGTACAAAAAATTAAATAAAATTCTTTATTTAACAGCTGTTTATATTAAAGGTGTATAATTAGCGCTAAACTATTCAAATCATAAATAAAATGGAGAACGGGCATGCGCGTACTCGTGGTTGAGGATAACGCTCTGCTGCGCCATCACCTGAAAGTTCAGCTACAGGAGCTTGGCCATCAGGTAGATGCGGCGGAAGACGCAAAGGAAGCGGATTACTATCTGGGTGAACACGTTCCGGACATCGCCATTGTCGATCTTGGCCTGCCGGATGAAGACGGCCTCTCGCTGATTCGCCGCTGGCGCAGCCACGACGTATCGGTACCGGTTCTGGTCCTCACCGCGCGCGAAGGCTGGCAAGATAAAGTCGAGGTTCTGAGCGCCGGAGCGGATGACTACGTCACCAAGCCGTTTCACATCGAAGAGGTCGCCGCGCGTATGCAGGCGCTTCTGCGGCGCAACAGCGGCCTCGCATCGCAGGTGATCTCAATACCGCCATTCCAGGTAGATTTATCGCGTCGCGAGCTGTCGGTTAATGACCAGCCCATCAAGCTGACGGCGTTTGAATACACCATTATGGAAACCCTGATCCGTAACCGGGGCAAAGTAGTCAGCAAAGATTCATTGATGCTGCAGCTCTATCCCGACGCCGAGCTGCGCGAAAGCCATACTATCGATGTGCTGATGGGACGATTGCGTAAAAAAATCCAGGCTGAGTATCCGCAGGATGTGATTACCACCGTGCGCGGCCAGGGCTATCTGTTCGAACTGCGCGGATGAAAGGGCTGTTGCGGCATATTTTACCGCTATCGTTACGCGTCCGCTTTCTGCTGGCGACGGCCGCCGTGGTGCTGATCCTGTCGCTGTCTTATGGCATGGTCGCGCTGGTCGGCTATAGCGTAAGCTTTGATAAAACCACCTTCCGCCTGCTGCGCGGCGAGAGCAACCTGTTCTATATGCTGGCGAAGTGGGAAAACAACGCCATCGACGTTGATATTCCCGACAACCTCAATATGCAAAGTCCGACGGTGACGCTGATTTACGACGCTCACGGTCGGTTATTATGGGCGCAGCGCGATGTTCCCTGGCTGGTGAAGCGTATCCAACCGGAATGGCTCAAAAACAACGGCTTTCATGAAATTGAGGCCGACGTGGACAGCAGCAGCATGCTGCAGCACAACAATCATGAGATCCAACAGCAGCTGAATGCCATTCGGGAAGAGGACGACAGCTCCGAAATGACCCACTCGGTGGCGATCAATATCTATCCGGCCACCAGCACCATGCCGCAGCTCAGCATCGTGGTTGTCGACACCATACCGGTGGAGCTCAAGCGCTCGTACATGGTATGGAGCTGGTTTATCTACGTACTGGCGGCCAACCTGCTGCTGGTGATCCCGTTATTATGGGTGGCGGCATGGTGGAGCTTGCGCCCTATTGAATCGCTGGCCAAAGAGGTGCGCGAACTGGAGGAGCATCACCGTGAACTGCTCAATCCCAACACCACCCGGGAGCTTACGCGGCTGGTCAGCAATCTCAACCGCTTGCTGAAAAGCGAACGCGAGCGTTATGACAAATACCGCACTACCCTGACCGACCTGACCCATAGCCTGAAAACGCCTCTCGCAGTGATGCAGAGCACCTTACGCTCCATGCGCGGCGAGAAGCTCAGCGTCAACGAAGCAGAGCCGGTAATGCTGGAGCAGATTAGCCGTATCTCGCAGCAGATCGGCTACTACCTGCACCGTGCCAGCATGCGCAGCGGCGGGTCGCTGCTGAGTCGCGAGCTGCATCCCATCGCTCCGCTGCTCGATAGCCTGACCTCGGCGCTGAATAAAGTTTACCAGCGCAAAGGCGTGAATATTAGCCTGGATATTTCGCCGGAAATCAGTTTTGTCGGCGAAAAGAATGATTTTATGGAAGTGATGGGCAACGTGCTTGATAACGCCTGCAAATACTGTCTGGAGTTTGTCGAAGTCTCCGTCCGTCAGACCAACGACAACCATTTACACATCCTCGTAGAGGATGATGGTCCCGGGATCCCCCACACGATGCGCAGCGCGGTATTCGATCGCGGCCAGCGCGCCGACACGCTGCGTCCCGGCCAGGGCGTGGGGCTCTCCGTCGCGCGCGATATCGTTGCCCAGTACGATGGTCGAATTCTCGCCGAAGAGAGCCTGCTCGGCGGCGCCTGCATGGAAGTTATTTTTGGCCGCCAGGCCCTGGAAGATAAAGAGAGCTAAAACAGTCGGTTTTTTAACGGCGCCTGCATCATGCTGGTGCCGCATCCGTTATAATCCCTGACAGACACCTGCTGTGGAATATAAATATGGATTATCAATTAACGCTTAACTGGCCCGACTTTATCGAACGCTACTGGCAAAAACGCCCGGTAGTGCTGAAACGGGGCTTTGCTAATTTCGTCGATCCGTTAAGCCCGGACGAGCTGGCCGGACTGGCGATGGAGAGCGAAGTCGACAGTCGCCTGGTCAGTCATCAGGACGGTAAATGGCAGGTCAGCCACGGTCCGTTTGAGAGCTACGACCATCTGAGCGAAAATAACTGGTCGCTGCTGGTACAGGCGGTCAATAACTGGCACCAGCCGACGGCGGCGCTGATGCACCCGTTCCGCGCCCTTCCCGACTGGCGCATTGACGATCTGATGATCTCGTTTTCCGTTCCGGGAGGCGGCGTCGGCCCGCATCTCGACCAATACGACGTGTTTATCATTCAGGGTACCGGTCGCCGCCGCTGGCGCGTGGGCGAAAAGGTGCCGATGAAGCAACATTGTCCGCACCCGGACCTGCTGCAGGTCGACCCGTTTGAAGCCATTATCGATGAAGAGATGGAGCCCGGCGATATTCTCTATATCCCACCGGGGTTCCCGCACGAAGGCTACTCGCTGGAAAACTCGCTCAACTATTCGGTCGGCTATCGCGCGCCTAACGCCCGCGAGCTGTTCAGCGGCTTTGCCGATTATATTCTGCAGCGTGAACTGGGTAGCCAGCGCTACGCCGACCCGGACGTGCCGTCGCGCGAGCATCCTGCGGATATTCTGCCCATCGAGCTGGACCGCCTGCGCGATATGATGCTGGGTTTAATTAATCAGCCAGAGCACTTTAAGCAGTGGTTTGGCGAATTTATTACTCAGTCCCGCCACGAGCTGGACGTGGCGCCGCCGGAGCCGCCGTACCAGCCGGATGAGATTTACGATGCCCTGCAGCAGGGGGATAAGCTGACACGTCTCGGCGGCCTGCGCGTGCTGCGAATTGATGGTGAGGTGTTCGTCAATGGCGAGAAAATTAACTCTCCGCACCGCCCGGCGCTGGACGCGCTGGCAACCCACCTGACGCTCAATGCAGAGCATCTTGGCGATGCGCTGGAAGATCCCTCCTTCCTCGCCCTGCTGGCCGCGCTGGTCAACAGCGGCTACTGGTTCTTTGAGGACTAAGTCTTTGGTTCGCCCGGTAGCGGCTAACGCCTTACCGGGCCTGTACGTTACGCGCCTCGTTTTGCCGTTAGCTCGGCGATGCGCACAATCACCTGCACCGCCTTCTCCATGCCTTCGAGCGTCACAAACTCATGCTTGCCGTGGTAGTTATAGCCGCCGGTAAACAGGTTCGGGCACGGCAGCCCCATAAAGGAGAGCTGGGCGCCGTCGGTACCGCCGCGAATCGGCTTCATCTGCGGATCGATTTGGCAATCCACCATCGCCTGACGGGCAATCTCCACCACGTGCGGATGCGCCATCACCTTCTCATGCATATTGTAATAGCTGTCTTCGATGACCAGCTCAATATAACAATCCGGATGCAGCCCTTTGCCGACCTTTTTGGCGATCTCCATCATTTTGCGCTTGCGGGCTTCAAACTGCTTACGGTCAAAGTCGCGGATGATGTAGTGCATGTCGGCGCGATCCACCGTGCCTTTGATACTGGCCAGATGATAGAAGCCCTCATAGCCTTCGGTGGTTTCCGGCGCTTCGTCAGCAGGCACCTCGGCATGGATACGCGCCGCCAGCGACAGGGCGTTGACCATCACTCCTTTCGCGGTGCCAGGATGCACATTATTGCCCACGATCTTAATCGTAACCGACGCGGCGTTAAAATTCTCAAACTCCAGTTCGCCCACGCCGCCGCCGTCGACGGTATAGGCCCAGCGGGCATCAAACGCGGCGACATCGAAATGCTTCGCCCCTTTGCCCACCTCTTCGTCTGGCGTAAAGGCCACGCGGATATCGCCGTGGGGAATCTCCTTCGCCTTCAACGTCGCCAGCGCGGTCATTATCTCCGCGATACCGGCTTTATCATCGGCGCCGAGCAGCGTTTTACCATCGGTGGTAATCAGCGTCTGCCCCAGCAGCTGGTGCAGTACCGGGAACATCACCGGCGAAAGCACCTCATCGCCAATACCGAGTGCGATATCACCGCCGCGATAGTTTTCTACGATCTGCGGATTGACGTTCTTGCCGCTGAAGTCAGGCGACGTGTCGACGTGGGAAATAAAGCCAATCGCCGGAATATCGCCCGCAACGTTAGCTGGCAGGGTGCCCATGACCGTCCCTTTTTCACTCAGCGTCACGTTCACGAGTCCCATTTCTTCAAGCTGCGCCTGAAGCAGCCGTAACAGCTTCCACTGTCCTTCCGTGCTTGGTACCTGCCGCACGCCAGGCTTCGACTGCGTGTCCAAAGAAACGTACTGCAAAAAACGCTCAAGCAATTTATCCATGTAGCCACCCTCTTCTTTTGTGACAACATTATTGATAAGCCGGAAAAGACAAATATTGCGTCAGGTCATTTTTAGCCCGGCAAATGAGAATTTAATACATTTCGAACGATAATGTTGTAAAGGTAGCTCATCATGGCGCATCAATCATTGGCGATTACAGGCGTTTGCCGTAGAATGCTCGGCCTTATTATTTTATGTGCAAACCCAAAGGTGGTTAACCACAAACCCCGCATCGGTAAGCTTTCCGCTGCGTCTACATGGGACAGAGTCAAAAATTGAATATACAACCGCGTTCGCGTTCTCCGCTGGTTCAGCTGACGGAAATTCGCAAAAGCTTTGATGGTAAAACGGTAATCTCCGGCCTCAATCTGACCATCAACAACGGTGAGTTTCTCACCCTGCTTGGCCCCTCTGGCTGCGGTAAAACAACCGTTCTTCGTCTTATCGCCGGACTGGAAACCGTCGATAGCGGCCGAATCCATCTCGAAGATCAAGATATCACCCATATCCCGGCGGAAAACCGCCACGTGAACACCGTCTTTCAAAGCTATGCGCTCTTTCCGCACATGACGGTGTTTGAGAACGTCGCCTTCGGCCTGCGGATGCAGAAAACCCCGCCGGCGGAAATCGCTCCCCGCGTCCACGACGCCCTGCGAATGGTGCAGCTTGAAGAGTTCGCCCAGCGCAAACCGCATCAGCTTTCCGGCGGACAGCAGCAGCGCGTGGCGATTGCCCGCGCGGTGGTTAACAAACCGCGCCTGCTGCTGCTGGATGAATCCCTCTCAGCGCTTGATTATAAACTGCGTAAACAGATGCAGAACGAGCTGAAGGCGCTGCAGCGTAAACTCGGCATCACCTTCGTCTTCGTCACCCACGATCAGGAAGAGGCGCTGACCATGTCCGACCGTATCGTGGTGATGCGCGATGGCAAAATCGAGCAGGACGGCACGCCGCGCGAAATCTATGAAGAGCCGAAAAACCTGTTTGTCGCCAGCTTTATTGGCGAAATCAACATCTTCAACGCCACGGTCATCGAGCGGATTGACGAGCAGCGGGTGCGCGCCAGCGTAGAAGGCCGCGAATGCAATATCTACGTCAACTTCGCCGTTGAAAAAGGCCAGCGGCTCAACGTGCTGCTGCGCCCGGAAGACCTGCGCGTTGATGAGATCCACCACAGTAATGAAGCCGATGGCCTGATAGGTTATATCCGCGAACGCAACTATAAAGGAATGACGCTGGAATCGGTGGTCGAACTGGAAAACGGCAAAATGGTCATGGTCAGCGAATTCTTCAATGAAGACGACCCTGATTTTGACCACTCTCTCGACCAGAAAATGGCCATTAACTGGGTAGAAAGCTGGGAGGTTGTGCTGGCCGATGAAGAACACCAGTAAATTCCAGAATGTGGTGATTGCCACCATCGTGGGTTGGCTTGTGCTGTTTGTCTTTCTGCCCAACCTGATGATTATCGCCACCAGCTTTCTGACCCGCGACGATACCAACTTCGTCAAGCTGGTCTTTACGCTGGATAACTACGCGCGCCTGCTCGATCCGCTCTACTACGACGTGCTGCTGCATTCGTTGAATATGGCGTTCATGGCGACCCTGGCCTGTCTGGCGCTTGGCTACCCTTTCGCCTGGTTTCTGGCAAGGCTGCCGGAGAAGGTACGCCCGCTGATGCTGTTTCTGCTGATTGTGCCGTTCTGGACCAATTCGCTGATTCGTATCTACGGACTGAAAATTTTCCTCAGCACCAAGGGCTATCTGAACGAATTTTTACTATGGCTGGGCGTCATCGATACGCCGCTGCGCATCATGTATACGCCATCGGCGGTCATTATCGGCCTGGTCTATATTCTGCTGCCGTTTATGGTGATGCCGCTCTACTCCAGCATCGAAAAGCTCGATCGTCCGCTGCTGGAAGCGGCGAAAGATCTCGGCGCCAATAAACTACAAACCTTTATCCGCATCATCATTCCGCTGACCATGCCGGGCATTATTGCCGGCTGCCTGCTGGTGATGCTTCCGGCAATGGGGCTGTTCTACGTGTCTGACCTGATGGGCGGCGCGAAAAACCTACTGATTGGTAACGTCATTAAGAGCCAGTTCCTCAACATCCGCGACTGGCCGTTCGGTGCGGCGACCAGCATTACGCTAACGCTGGTGATGGGCCTGATGCTGCTGATTTACTGGCGCGCAGCGCGTTTACTGAATAAAAAGGTGGAGCTGGAATGATCGGTCGACTGCTGCGCGGCGGCTTTATGACCGCTATTTACGCGTATCTCTACATTCCCATTATTATCCTGATCGTTAACTCGTTTAACAGTTCGCGCTTCGGCATTAACTGGCAGGGTTTTACCACCAACTGGTATAGCCTGCTGATGAATAACGACAGTCTGCTGCAGGCAGCGCAGCACTCGCTGACCATGGCGGTGCTGTCGGCGACTTTCGCTACGCTTATCGGATCGCTGACCGCCGTCGCGCTGTACCGCTATCGCTTTCGCGGCAAGCCGTTCGTCAGCGGGATGCTGTTTGTGGTGATGATGTCGCCGGATATCGTGATGGCGATTTCGCTGCTGGTGCTGTTTATGCTGATCGGTATTCAGCTGGGATTCTGGTCGCTGCTGTTTTCCCACATCACCTTTTGCCTGCCCTTCGTGGTGGTCACGGTGTTTTCGCGCCTGAAAGGTTTTGACGTGCGGATGCTGGAAGCAGCGAAAGATCTCGGCGCCAGCGAAATGACGATTCTGCGAAAGATCATTTTGCCGCTGGCGCTGCCCGCCGTGGCTGCAGGGTGGCTGCTGAGCTTCACCCTGTCGATGGATGATGTGGTGGTCTCTTCGTTTGTAACCGGGCCGGGCTATGAGATCCTGCCGCTGAAGATCTATTCGATGGTCAAAGTTGGGGTATCGCCAGAGGTCAATGCGTTGGCGACGATTCTGTTGGTTCTGTCGCTGGTGATGGTCATTGCCAGCCAGATAATTGCACGTGATAAAACTCAGGGGACGTTAAAATGAAAAAATGGTCACGCCACCTGCTCGCTGCGGGCGCTCTGGCAATCGGGATGAGCGCCGCGCACGCGGACGATAGCAAAACGCTCTATTTCTACAACTGGACCGAATATGTCCCGCCGGGGCTGCTGGAGCAATTCACCAAAGAGACCGGCATCAAGGTGATCTATTCGACCTACGAGTCGAACGAAACCATGTATGCCAAGCTCAAAACCTATAAAGACGGCGCTTATGACCTGGTGGTACCTTCCACCTACTTCGTCGACAAAATGCGTAAAGAGGGCATGCTGCAGAAGATCGATAAGAGCAAGCTGAGCAACTTCGGCAATCTCGATCCTGAAATGCTCAATAAACCGTTCGACCCGAATAACGATTACTCGATTCCGTACATCTGGGGCGCGACGGCCATCGGAATCAATAGCGATGAGATCGATCCGAAAACCGTTACCAGCTGGGCGGATCTATGGAAGCCAGAGTATAAGAGCAGCCTGCTGCTGACCGACGACGCGCGCGAAGTGTTCCAGGTCGCGCTGCGTAAACTGGGCTACTCCGGCAATACTACCGATCCGAAAGAGATTGAAGCGGCCTATAACGAGCTGAAAAAACTAATGCCGAACGTCGCGGCGTTCAACTCCGATAACCCGGCGAACCCGTATATGGAAGGCGAGGTAAATCTCGGCATGGTGTGGAATGGCTCCGCGTGGGTTGCGCGTCAGGCCGGTACGCCGCTGGAAGTCGTGTGGCCAAAAGAAGGCGGCATCTTCTGGATGGATAGCCTGTCGATTCCGGCCAATGCCAAAAACGTCGACGGCGCGCTGAAGCTGATCAACTTCCTGCTGCGCCCGGAAGTGGCCAAACAGGTTGCAGAAACTATCGGTTACCCGACGCCAAACCTGGCCGCGCGTAAAATGCTGAGCCCGGAGGTCGCCAATGATAAATCGCTCTACCCGGACGCCGCGACGATTCAGAAAGGCGAATGGCAGAACGATGTCGGCAGCGCCAGCACGCTTTATGAAGAGTATTATCAGAAGCTAAAAGCGGGTCGTTAATCATCTCACAGGCCGGGTAGCATTACCCGGCCTCTTCGGGAGGACCGCCACTAGCTTCTCAGCGGATGTATTCTCGACTTTATTAGCGCTTCCTCAACGTCAAAATCGGCCAGCGAATAGTTGGTCGCCACCAGATAAAATCGTCCATCCTGCGCCGGATATTCATGTACTTTGTAGTTCGCCATTTTCGGCTGCGCAGCAGAAGCGTCTCCCCTGCCGGAACCGGCGGCGTATTTCGAACGGACCCGCAGAGAGTGGCTTTTAATATCCCGATGGATTTCGCCGTGATGCTCGTCGCCGAGGATCAGGTAGTCAACATACTCAGTGGCCATGGTGTTATTCCTTCTCTGTTGTCCGAGTTAAGAAACATGCCACAAATGTCTGTCTGATACTGTTTTGTTAATCACAACGTTACATATATGTGAAATAGACAATCAACATTATAACGGCCCTCCCACCAGACAGCGATGAGGGGCCGGATTTTAACGGTCGAAAATAACAACAGTGCTTTTACTCTGGCAACCGCGTTGTCTACGGTGAAGCCAGATTCTTTTCCCGCTGGCGGTGCCGCGCACCGGTCCGGACTACCCGACCGCGCTGGCCCTGTAGCCCGGGCAAGGCGCGGCTTTACCGCGCCGCCCCCGGGAAGGGGGAAGGACTACAGCAGCGCTTTCGCTTTCGCGACAACGTTGTCCACGGTGAAGCCAAACTCTTCAAACAGCTGCTCCGCCGGCGCTGACT